>OFRA01000032.1_pt1 | contig 34435 bp, 17 predicted proteins | sample 1543001 | NCBI WGS metagenome assembly OFRA01 (sample SAMN07774221, study PRJEB24372) | wastewater metagenome | isolation source: Lake Maggiore Verbania | place: Italy: Verbania | collected 2015-12 | reverse complement strand
TCTTCATAAATTCTTTCTATCCAATTAACATCATTTATCCAAAAACAATGACCAGCAAAACTATTTTTATTAACAATACTTTCAGTAGAAAAATTAGAAGCATTTTTTCTATCAGCAATTAGTCCAATACCAAAATCCTCTATATTTTTTGAAAAGTAAACATCTTCTGGAGCAACAAATGAATTAGTTCGTTTAATATATTCTAATGTAGAAAAATTATAATAGAAAACATAATCAGTAGCTCTTGCTTCTATCAATTCTTTCATTGTTGAAACTCTAGCTAGTTCCGTATTATCTCCAATGATCTTTACAAAACCAGGACTAACATTAGTTGACACATACATCCAGGCAGTTTCAGAAAGTGTTGCAGAACCAATGTAGGAGTCTAATTCTATTCTAGAAATTAATTCGTCTACTTTATCTAGGTCATCACCAATTAGTGCATTGATCATCTTTCCAGCGGTTGTTTCCGGCAATGCTAATGAGGGAGTTGCTCTATCTAGGGAGTCTCCATATATTTTGGTCCATGAAGGAAATCTTGCAAGAACGCTTCTTGTATGATCTGATATAACTGGTACAGCAATTTCGTCTACCTGAGTCTGGACCAACAAAAGAAAGTTCGAATTTTGAAGCGAAGAGCTAGATGAAATTAGCACTTCAAATCTACAGTACCTCTTAACATCTCTTATAAAGAGTAACGATGTACTTTGGTTTACATATGCAACCTGAAGCCACTCAGAGTCCTCTGCGTCTTCCTTATCGGAAGTGTAGACCTTAACCTCTACAGTTGGCTGTTCAGTCCCGGGAAGATTAGCAAATGCATGCTTATAACCTATGATGTCTACCCTGCTTGTGGTATCAACAAACCTATAAACCAACTGGGACTCATAGTCTGGGCCCATGATCCAAAATGGTGAAGACTGAACTAGGTCAAAAATGTACCTTCCATCCTGATAATTATCAGAATTAAAAAAGCCGTATTCTCCAATAGTCTCTTCAAGGATTATTTCGCCATAGTTGGTTACCTTGGTTGTTGAATCAAGCGTTGGAGTAGCATCTGGCCTTAACTCAGTCCCAACAAAAGTATAATCCCCCAGCTCGTTCAATCCATGCTGTGATCTAAGGGTTGAAAAGTTGGTGTAGAATCTATTTGAATATAGATCGATGACATTGGACGTCCAGGTATTGCCGCTGATATTAAAATCAGAGTTATTTAATGCAAGGAAGTATGTCTTCATCTAACCTTAATCCTATTAAACTTCGTCAAGCCATATTGAATATTCTGAGGTAACTCCGTGTTCTGGGTGTACAAACATCAAGTGCTGACATGGTCTGCTCATTGAGTGGAAATACTCTTGAGCATAGGTGTTATAGCTTTCTGGTGAACCAGATATTCTTAAAGTCGAGCTGCCTAAAGTCATTTTAGCCTGCTGGTGATAATGACCCATAAATACATCTTGGAACTCTTCTGGAATTGCACCGTCTTTCCAACCCATTACCTTCCTATAGTAACTAGTAATCGAGTTAGGCGAAGGCATTTGGTCACCATGAATTAAAAGAGTTGAATAGTCACCAATTTGATCTACGGCGTACCAGTGTCTTTCGCCTCTTCCGTCTGGAATATTAAAGTTAATTCTTGGATTACTAGCAAAGATTAGGCTAGTAATCTTATATAGAAGTCTATCCATATTAGATTCTGGGTCATACATCTTTCTGTTTCTGCCACCAACAGATCCATGATTTCCAATAACCGCAGTAACATTTACCTGGTTAAAGTTTTCAAGACTCGTAGCAAAGAACTTACTTAAGATTTCTGGTCCATTGACACCAACTTGCCTATAGATTCCCGAGTCAATTAAGTGACTCTGCCCAGGAAATATCTCTTCTCCTTCGACAATGTCGCCCAGCATCCATACGTGCAGGTTGTCAATTGGGTGATCTGCTCTTTGTATCTCTACAATTTCTAACATCTTTTGAGTATACAATTCAATTCTTTTTGCGGTTACTTCTGAATTGTAATCAGGCGTTACTTTGCCAAGCTGCCAGTCAGCAAATACTACTACTGCAGTTTCCGGGGTCCCCTTGCCTGGTTTTCTTACATCTTTTCTTATAAGTGTTGGTAACTCAAAGTTGGAAAAGACATCGTGTGCTGCTCTGTAGATGGTGTCAGAAGCCTGATCGCTTATGTTCTTATACTTGTCCGCAGAACGAGCAAGTCTTTTGTTTTCTGATCTCAAAAAGTCTATGGTTGCTGACGGCACTGAAGAAGCGTAACTTGGACTTATGGTTACCGCCTCATAGTTATCTTCATCTATCTCATCTACTGTATCGTAAAATGAGTTTTGTCCAGTCGAAAAATAATGAGAGGCTTGTTCTTCGTCTACCTCTTTGGCAAAGATATTGTCAACTAGCAAATCACCAGGAACATCTTCGTCGCCCTCAATAAGGCTGCGAGCATGCTTCATATTTTTAGCTTTGACTATATGAGTCTTCGTGACAAGAAAAAGCTTGTCTGACATGTAGGTACCACTCTTTCAGTTCTAATAACCTTGTGAAGACATTATAACAGAAAAAATCGATGCAGTTCCAGCTATCATGTATTCTCTTTCGGTATTTAGTCTAAAAATGCCCTTAGGTATTTCTTGCCCCTTTGAGGTAACGCTTAAAACGTTTACACTTTTGATGAACTCAGAAGATGCTCTAATCTGGCTTTCAATGTCCGAATATGAAATAGAACTTCCTATTGTCATAGAGTTTAAATATCTTCTAACAAACAAATTAGCCTGATTTTCTATGGCTGAAATAGCTGTTGTGCTAAGCCCCTGTGGCAAGACTATATTGGCAACGATGTTAATCCCAATTCTATCTGCAATTCTTATATTAAGTTTTATGCCAACAGGTTTTCTACCAGACAAATTACTTGCAACATTTTGGACAAAGCTAGGGTCTATTCTTTGAGATTCTGGGACAATGATAATGTCACAAGAGCCAAGACCGTATGAAGATTCTCTAATTCTTACGTCTCTAACGCCTGGAAGTGAGAGGGCGTTGAGTCTTAGTGACTCTGCTGTGCCATGGGATCTTTCTTTGATTGAAAGGCTAATTCTACGACGATAATTTTCGTCACTTTCCATACCAGAAGTAGAGTAAACTTCTTTTGGATTTGAACAATACACAATTGTTCCATCTGAAGCAGCAAAGTTATGCTTTGTTAAGCTTCCTTTAGTGGCAGTAAAGTCTGCACTACTAAAAGATGGTTTAATTCTTCCATAAGCTTTAGTGGTTCCAGATATTATCGTTACTTCAGACTCTAGCTGATATTGATACTGTCTAGATGCAAAATCGGTAACATCATTATAGATAGAAGTTCCTTTAGTGACAACAATGTCCGACGAAGAAGGAGAGCTAATAAAAAACTCTATATTATAACTTGATCTTTCTTGTTCTGCGTCTGGAGAAACAACCTTTCTTCCAACACCATAAAGCTCACCAATCAAATCAAGCGACCTACCAGAAGCTGTCGACATTGCCGTTTGGTCAACTGCAAACTTTAAAGCCTCATATAAATCGCCCACTTCTGTAGCAACTGCTTCAGCAAATGCCCTAGCAATAGCTCCAGGATATGTTGCCGTAATGCCAGCATTTTTTTCTAATGCCAAAAGCATCCTGCCTAGGATCTCTGGTTTACTTTTACTATATACTATCGGCATTTTTGCTCCTCTTTAAAGGTTTTGTGTGACCGACAGAGTTATCGGTTCAACACTATTATCTTCTATATGTACATCAAATCTAATTGAATCAGCAGATGTTGGTACGGCATCTATTGTTATAAATCTACCTTTAAATATACCACCTACAGTTTCGTCCATGAGCGCATTTCTTATAATTCTCTTACCTAATTCACCAGTAATTTTACTTTGTGGCATGCCGTAAAGCATTGAAAGGTCGCAACCAAGCCTTGGGTATACGGTAAAGTCATTTGGCTCTGTCATAAGTCTTATATATATTTGTTGGATATCTTTTCTTGACCCATCTCCTATAACGGCTATATCTTTATTCGGAGAAATTTTAATATCGCCACTAAGATCAAAATAGAAATCACTCATTATTTATCCAAATCATTATCTATCCAAGGGAAATTTTCCATATTACTTGGTTCATTAAAATCACTTGTTTCCACCTTGGAAACTGAGTCCTGATAAGAATATCCCATTTTAATAAACTCTTGTAATTTGCTTACTTCGGATTCAGTATGAGTTTTTGAATAAGCCTCTATTAAAGAAGCCTGCTCAAAAGTGAATCCATTTGGATCCACAGTAACCTCTGAGTCTTGCTGATTATTCAGACCTAAGCCGTAGTTCCCTATTATAGTAATGGGTGTTACGACCTGTTCCTGTTCATAATTTTCTAAATTATTTAAAAACTGCCCAGTTCTGTAATATGCTGGGTTGTTTAAAAAGTCTCCAGTTTTTAAAAGGGCAGGCTCGTTATATACATCTGCGGCCGGATTAAAGGACTTGTCATTCCACCTTAAACCATCATCATCTTTACAGTACATTTTAATAGAGTCTGCAAATATCGATATACTTCTAGTGTTTGGGTTGATAACTAAACCAACGCCAGGAGCTCCGAATATCTCTATTTCACCCATGTCTGTTATTCTAATAAAAGCCTTATTGTCTGGGTGAGTCAAGCCCACTTCTCTATGTGAGAATTCTTTTCTTCTCTTTATTTCTGCTGTTTCATTAAAAACAGGAGACTCTTTAAACTCTTCGTTATTTTTATTTAACATAATAATTAAACCATAAACTTTGGTATGCCGGTGTCTATAGAGGTGTTTCTAGTACCTTTATGAGACTGAATGTCATTAAAGTACATTAAGATATATGGCTTTTTTTCTTCTGCGTCCCTAAACCCCACCATGCAGCGTGTCCCTGGAGCAGGAGCAACTGTTTGGATACCATATATAAATGGGCACGGTACGTTAGGAAGCGTATTGCCTATAAGGTCAGAATACTTTTCGTCGACCATAACTGTTGCAGTATTTTGTGCTGAGTTGTAAGCCATTATTGTACCTGGTCTATTCTTTGTTTGCTTAAAAGAAGCTTCATCTATTCTATCAGTAATTCTTTTGTCAAACTTTGGATAATTTAATGCCATAAGACTTCCTCCTACAATACGTTTCCATCTGGACCATATACATTGCCACCCATCCATCCTTCTATATACTTATATGCTCTTGATTTCTGTGGTATGTTTGTTCTAATCCATTTTCTTAAATTAGCGTCTGTTCCACCTCTATTTAGATAGACTGACAATGCGGTAGAAAATTTTGTTTTAAATATAAAACCTGGAACGTATTCAGTTCCATAGTCGCCCCAGGCAAAGAAACAGTACTCGTCAATCGGTGAATTCGTTTTAACCACTTTTGCCACTCTTGTAGATCCAGTGGCTGTTACGCCTAGCATCCAGGCTTGGTTATATGGAATCCATACCCTTTTATCAACTGTAGCTTGAGTTGCCTGATTCATCACTTTGTCAGCTAGCGTGCTCGGATTGTTGTCTGAGTCAATCGAATAAGCTAACTTGTAACCTAAAGCGGTGCTGTCTTCTGGTTGTCCAGATGCATTATATTTTAGGTAAAATGTTTTATCGCCGTGTGCACCTTTTAATAAATTTATTTGAAACATACCAACAGAAAAATCTTGAGGACGTTTTGTATTAATAGCAGCTGGCTGAACATTTGCTTCTCTTTCTGCTATTGCGGTAAACATTGCAGACACTTCGAGACTAAACAACCCTGATGTAGATAAAAGCGCCATAAGTTCATCTGTACTTAGGGAGGCATTGGGTTTACCAAAGAAATTCTCCTTAAATCTATCCATGCTTATTCCGCTTTGTGCATCTTGTCCGGTAAAGCTAACACCAGTTATTGCAGTAGCTATTTCTGGAGTTATAAATGACCCAGCTCTTTGTGGAGAAAAGCTAACATGTATGTGATCTCTATGGCTTGAGTCAACTGCAAAGTTAACAAACCTACCTAGGTTTGGATATTTTGTTCTAACTGCTGCATTAGCTCCTTCTAAACCATTTTCAGCTATTCCCAACTCAGCCATCAATTGATCATGTACGATTATTAGATCTGGGTGCAAGTCCTGCGTTAACCCATTTAACGTAGTTAACAGCAGATGCAACCCTTTTCTGTATGTATCTATATTTTTAGACAATGGATCTGCTACAGTAACAGAATTACCAACAGCCATAATATCAAAACCTCTACCAAATGCATGGTCGCTTACGCTGTTATTTTCTGCGGTAAGCAGAGAAAAATTTGGACCAACTAAAGTTCTGACACCAGTTCCTCCTTGTATAAAAATTTTGTTAGTCACTTGAAGCATCATCTCTATTAGAGCTGCTGAAATATTACATTTTTTACTTCCACTACCCAAAAGACTTGGATCAACAGGTAGAGATTGCATAGAGCCAGATATATAACTTGGCTCTTGATTTATTGAAAAACCAAGACTTGAAAGATTTTGTCCTTCTTTATTTGTATTAAAATCTATAGTAAATGCACTAACTGAACCCTTAAAGTTTGCTTTATTATTTAGCTCAGCTACCTTAGTTACGTACACTTCTTTTTCTTGATCGCTTAGTATTGAATCTAATGCAATTGCCCTAGACCCACCATTCAAAACCATTCCCGGTTCCATAGAGGGAATGTATCCTGAAGTTTTTTCTGCTACAGTAGCTCCCATTTCACTGGTTACATATGCCATATCTGAACTTGTTGGCTGCACAGTGGTATTGATAATATCGTTATTTAATGCTTTAATCGATTCAGAAAAACCGCTAGGAGCATATCCGGTTGTCAACATTGAGTTTTTAGCTATTTCCATCTTTGCGGCTGCACCAGTTAAGGGAGTGCCTCTTGGATCATTTGGATCAGAAATTTTTACGTCATCACCTAGATCAGACATCGATGCAATTATCCCGTGCATTGCCGATTGAGTACTCTGTGCGTATGCATTGATCGCAAAAGCTGGATTCCTATAGAGGCCATCACCTTGAATTAATTTTATTGGGTCAGCGCTTCTTAGGGTTCTATCTTGATATGGCTGTTGCGACATTGTCGTGCCAGTTATCACAACCTCTCCATTTGGATAGAATGATTCACTTATCTTATTTGCAATACTTGCTGTACTGGATAAGTCTGAAGAATTTATTCCTGTATCTGACATATTACCTACTTAGTAGCGTCTTTGAACGTTGGGACCATTTTATCTACGCCAACTAATGCTGGTCCGCTATTTAAACTTAATGAAGCTGTGTAGACTTTACCTAATCCATTTATAATTAATTCCCAGTTAAGTGTTACTGGAGTACCATCTTCATAGTACTCATCCCATTCAGTCATTGGCCATTCTGAAGCTTTATTATAAACTTTTAATAGTATTAACATATCGACAAGAGCATCATAAGTTCTTATTTCTATGTTACTTAAATTATTTAGTGGATCGGTTTGTCCACTTGTTTCAAAGTGAATTGCAGTTCTTGGCGAGCTATAGACAGGAAGAGAGTCTAACATAAGACTTTGCGCATATAAAGCAGCCTCGTACAGTTGATCAAACCTGGTGTAAATTACAGATTCTGGGCTTATTAATTCTTTTGCTTTATCTTTTACGTACGCAAGAGTATTGTTTGTTGTTTCTGGTATTGTCAAGAATATTGATCTTATTTGATTCTTAATGCCGACATAGCTTTCTGCATCCGTCTTGTAGAATACAGATGCCATATATCTTTCAGGTCCGGTATTATCCCATTTTTCACTTTTTCTTGACGCTGCGTAATTAACTCTATTGTTTACTAGCGCACCTGCTTCTAAATCATCTGCAGTGAGTATCATCGCAGAATTGTTAGGACTCACTCTCAGAACCACTAGTCTGCCTTCTAGTGCTGCTTTCGTAAAGAACATACCTTTTGAAGCTGTTGAATTAACATCTATTATTCCAACATCTTTTGAAACACCATTCTTTTGTAATTCCGATGTGTCGACTCCATCAAATCTTATTCTATACTCACGATATTTTTCATCAGATCCACTTAATACGTCTATCACGTCGACGGTGTCACCGTCAATTACATGCTTTACATAAACAATAGTTTTGAAGTATTGATTAAGACCTGTTTTTTCTGGCCCTAGTCCAGAATACTTTAGTAGTTGAGAGTGAACAATGGCGTTCTCCAAGCTTATGTATCTGACAAGGTCGCTTATTTCCTTTTCTTTCCAACCCATGTTCTTCAACAAATCATCTGATCTTATATAGGCGTGTCCTTCAAGAGATTTAGTTTTTTGTCTTACACCAAGCAAGCTTGGAAGAAGCTTCACTGAATGATACTTACCAACAACCATACCTTGGAAGTTTGACAATCCTGCATCCATTGGTTGTCCATTCTTTGACAAGTATTGAATATAGCAGCCGTGTTGGTCAAGAACATTGTCCCTTACCCACTTCCAAGCATTCCAAGCACCGTCAGTTGCCAAAGATAAGCTCGCTGCAACGGCTGCTCCAGCCAAGGGGGTTCCGAATATTGTTGCTGCTGCTGTTGCACCAGCAGTGATTGCAGGCATTACCAGGCCGGCAAATATTGCTGCACCCATGGCACCTTCTTGTCTGCCGGTACTTGCTGCAATCCTCGCTTTCATTCTTTCAGCGCCTTCGGGCATTGAGTCAGCCAAAGCGTTTGATTGTATATCTTTTAATAATGCAGAATGACCGTGAGTATATTGCATGCCTCCAACCATTTGATGTTTAAGCATGTCTCCTAATCTGTCCACTGATACATCGCCATTTATGGTCAGTCTAGAGTTATTTGATTTGCTAGCTAATATTAATCTTGTCTCATTTCTTAGAGTTTGCATATTTAATTGCGATGCCATCCAAGATGATAGGAACCATCTAGACGGGTCGTTTACTGTAACAAAAGCATTTGGAGTAATGCTTGTAACAAATCCAGTTTCTGGAGTAAAGTGATGAACTACTTGTTCTACTTCAAATATTCCATACATTCTTTCGTAAACATCTGCAAGATAAACTATGTCGTGTGGTCTTATGTCTGCGTTACCTATGACTATTATTTCGCCACCATATATATTCTTTAAAGATTCCTTAAGATAGGAAAGTGCAATTCTTCTTGCAGTCAACTCATCCGGATCTCCTTGAGCTGACTTTGCGATTCCACGTGCTGTTTGAAGTGGGTGAAATATTGGATGCAATATGCCCCATACACCTTCTCCCTTAACGTTGTCAAAATATAGTCCAGTCTCAACAGTTTTTTCAACTTGTCTTTCTGGTGGAGCAGCTTTGTCCAAGGAAACTGTTACTGGATACTTCCCATCTGAAACAGCTGTTATTTGTGTAGCTACACCATTAAAGTTTTCTTTGATATTATTTTTTAATATGTTAGTGAATGAACTAATATAATGTATTCTCTGGAAAGGCTCTCTGATTTCTACAACAGGCTCTCCATATTCTCTAGTAAATGGATTGTCAACCGCTCTAAGCAAGGTCCCCTCTCTACCAAGGGAATAATAAATTGAATCGTTGTAGGCCTTGTTCAGAATGTTTGCTTGCTTAGTAAAGTTCTCTAATTCATTTAATCCATAACCCATTTGGGCCATAGACATTCTAAACATGTTTAAAAGATTGCCCAGTGCTGCATCGAACGCAGTAAAAATTGGTCCTATATTTCTGTCCCAAAAACTATCAACATCCTCCAAGACTCCAGTTAACCAGTTCCCCGCATTGCTTCCTTCTTTTGCATTTGCCTTGAGTAACTTTATTAAGGATTGTGGGTTTGTTGCGTATTCAGCGTTGTAATCAATAAACGCATTAAATATTCTATCTAATGACCTAAAGCTCCATTGATCATCTTCGTCATTATTAACGTTAAATAAAACATTTCCCGAAAGTGTGTTTGAATTGAATCGTTTTTTGTCTGGCCTTAATACAACCCAAGCTCTTGCGTATGGATCTGCCCATAGTTTTTGTCTAAATATTCCAACTAATAATAAGAATAATTGTTTTGGACTTTTTATACTTTCTAGTAATACTGTTGCTTTATCTTCTGGCTTTTTTCCTAATGACAATTTACTTAAAACATCAGCTAATATTGACTCATTGCCCAAATTGCCTTTATCTGTTGTTGGATCTTTTGGATCAGGATCTGGTGGTGGAGTTCCATATTCGTATGTCTCAAAATGTCCTTTAACAAGATTTCTAATTCCAGATACTTTTTTATAAACAAGTGCATTATAGGCATCGATGATTCCTTTGTCTTTGTTTATAACTCTTAAATTATTTTCGTCAAATCCATCAAAGCCACCATCTATATATTCGTTGACTTCTATATCGATAGCATTTGTGGAAGTTGCTCCAGTTCTATTACTGAATGCTGGCACCCAGTCTGCTCCCAACAAGGTTGAAAATTCCGAGCTTCTAGAATCTGCTCCAAATTCTTCAAACGCCTGAATTCCGGTTCCCTTAAGAAGCTCAAACAAAGGGTCCTGGGATTCAGATTCATCATTTGGATCAAGATTAAACATCTTATAAAAAATATCTTTTACTGAATCATAATTATGATAACCATATCTAAATTGATCCCAAATTTGTTGAGCTTCGTATACTCTTCTTCCATTGCCGGCAATAGTTTTGATTGTGTTATCAAATTTTTCGTCATAGAAACCTCTTGCTGTGACGCTTACCGAATCTATTGGATCGTATACTTTAAGAAAGTTATCAAATGTTTTAGCTTCTTTATCTTGCTCTAATTGATCTATTAATTTATCTTGCTTTAGACTTTCGTAATCTCCAGCTTGAATGTTGTCGTAGTATTTAAGAAAGTTCCCACCCTTACTCCATTCTACTTGCCAATCATTTGATGTCTTCAAGGAAATTTCATCATCGAACGTGTAACCATCTGCAAGAACTCCGGAATGATTGCTGGTTCTCAAAGAAGGGTGCCCAGCAGTTGTTGAGTCATAAGACTTAGCCGGTAAGAATCCACCTGTTATAACATCTTCAAAGTTTTTTCCTTCGTCAGCAGGTTTAAATGCTCCAAATCCAATAAGGAAAGTGTCATTGTCGGGTATGATACCTTTCTTTCCGTAACTAAATTTACTTGCTGGGTTATAGTCGCTTGTCACAACTCCTACTGGAGTGCTATCTGGCACAAATGTAAACATACACTCTTTGAGACTTTGCTCTGCCATTCCAAGGCCTTCCCATTGTCCAGCCGTTGTAGCAGTTCCTTTGCCATCAGCTTGATCACTAGTTACTATGCCTATCTGTTCTAATGGCGAAAGAATTTGACCCTTATCGTTAATCAAAAGATGAAGGAAGTATGCAGCGTCTGGCGACACTATCGCATCAATCTTATTACTTCCACCTCCTTCTGCTTCAGTTTCCCCCCACAAGAAATAAGCTGGAGTACAGACAACTGCAACTCTCTTTTCTGGATTATATACAAGTACTTTTCTTTTCTTATATTCATCTGGGTTACCAACTAAGTCTTCTTCTTTCATATCGTACATTTTGAGAAAATCTTGCAGTAGTTGTTGCTTAACATCTCCTGATGCTTTTCCATCAAATCCAAGTGCCGATCTAGATTCCAATGGGTTATATGGCCATCTCATGGCAATATAAAATTGTTCATCTTCTGCCGACTTTGGCATTCCCCATTCGGTAAAGTCTAACATAGCGGTGCTGTACTTGTCCTGTAGAGCATATGCCGGATCTAGATTATCATAATATTTTTCAAACTTCTCTAACAGTACGGTCTGACCTCCACTTGTTTGTATATCAGTTTGAGACTGCATATCTAAAACTGGCAATGGCATTCTGACGGTAGGTGATGCTGTTATAATTCCGAGGTTTCCCTTTGGATCATAAATACCAGATGGGTCAAATGCTGCTGTATTGTTTAGAATTTGATCCAAGTTAAGGAATGGAAGTTTACTTGCAAAATTAAAATTAAAATCTAAAGTAGGTTCATCACTGCCTGGCTTCTTAGTTACAAGAGCTGTTGAATCCGAATCTTTATCTTTACTTATTAAAGATTTTTCTAATAAAGAAATTTGAACTATGTTAGAAATAATTTTTGGTATCTCTTCACCTGTAGCGCTTTTAACAATTTTATCGTAATCCAACGAAGGTAAAGTGCCACTTGCTCTGTTAGAGAAAAATGGATAACGGAATCTTATAGGAAGTTGATCAATTTGCTTGTGATCTTGAAGTTGAAGTGGAGCGTCAATTTGAGTTGCTGCCCTTTGTCTATTTTCTTCTATACTATCTAAAGTTGGATTTGATACTAGAGATGCGCTAGCAAAAGGTAAGTGAAAACCTACTTGAACTTTTCCTTTGTTAACTGGTAGTCTAGATACTATCTTATTATTATAATAGTATTTTTGTCTTTCTGTATCAGCAAAATTTATTACTTTTCCACGTAATTTTCCACCTGCGGCAAAGATTCCTGTTCCAGAAATTATATCTTTTGACATAGCAGCCATGTTGTCTGCCACTGTACTTTCTCCGCTATTCAACGCTGACATCGCATCAGCTATAGGACCAGTATTTTTATTTACAGAAGAAAGAATTTCATTCAAAGTATCGTCAGGATTTATATAGCCGGGTGTATTAATGCCATTTGTTTTTGCGTTCTCTTCGTTTGGAAACCCTGTTGAAACTGGGAATACACCTGATGTATAAAGCCAATGTGGCTTCCCGTAAAATATCGTTGACCTATCTTCAAATGGCCTAACGGCAACGATATAGTTAGGCAATAGTCTTGCGCACAATTGGAACATGTCCCATATACTTCTCATATAAGTTTGTGCTCTGAAGGAAACTTCATCATAAATATCATCATCTAGGTCTGAAACAAGACCCATTGTCTTCATGATATTGCTGAGCCCTCTTCCGTTCATCGAACGCAAAAGCCCAGAACCCAGAGCTGCACCAGCTAGTGGTGAAACAAAATATCCCACAGCCAATGCTGCTGTTCCAGCTATTACTTGAGAAGTTCCTATTGCATGACTTGAATCTATTAATTTATTATTTGCGGTTACCTTGTCTAATACATCGTACGCATCTGCAGTGCCTTTTTGGGACTGATCAATTAATCCTGTCCAAGAATTATTACTTAATCTATCTAAATAACCAAACTTTTCCTGGTCTATCATAGTAGTATCTATGCTTGCCATAGTTGCCCAACCGTCATCTAAGTCTCCACCAAGGAACTGAGCAACGCCGACACCATTGCCTGGATAAATGTTTCTCTTGAATATTTCAAGATCTCTTTGAGTGCTAAAATTAGCCCATAGTGTTTGCATCGCTCCAACCACTGGCGTTCTAACGTTCCCACCGGCACTCTCAAGGCCAGCGTAACCAATTGGAGAGCTTCCTGTAGCTATGCTTATTCCCGTGTTTAGTGCCTGTGCCGTGCCGCCTGTGGCTATATTGACTGCGGAGTTCAATCCAAGGCCAAGAGTTCCACTAACTGGATTTTTTGCTATTGAATTAAATGCATTGACCACACTGGCCTTATACTGCATTGCTTTTTGTTCTTCTTCTGGTGATAGTGGAGCATACAGTATCGACCCAAAATGTCTAATTCCAAATTTGTTTTCAGAGAATACTGCGCCACGTGTTGCGTGTGCAAAAGCTTCCCTCATTCTAGATGCACCCATGGACAGCAGTCTTATCATTAGGTCTCTTGGTTCAGACATCCACAGACCAGTATTTATACCGCCGTCAATTTTGCCGCTGTCGCCCTTTTTCTTGGTGCTATTAATAATAGGGCTTAACTCAACTGCATCTGATTGAGCTATTATAGTCATGATTTCGCCATGTTCTACTTCTGCGATAACACCATTAAATATAGTTTGAAGTGAGTTTGGATTTGATCCGTATCCAGCTCTTAGGTGAACTCTTACTCCTGGTTTTAATATCATATTTTCTATTTCAGTAACATACTTAGAACTCATATGAGATTTAATGTTCATTGATCTATTTAATAAAGTTTGAACAACTGCAGCTGTTCCTTGTGAAAGGTTTGTTGTCACTGATGCCATTTCTTTATTTGTTATTCCATTACTTAAAACACCCTCAGTATTAATAATGCTATTTAGTGTTAATTCTGGTCTAGACAATTTTGAATATGTATTAGACAGTCTAAGCATCAGTGTGTCACCGAGGATGTCCTCTGACTGAACAATTGAGAAATCAATTATTGATTGGAGTCCGTAGAAATTATCAAATAATTTAACACCAGCAAAAAAATTACTATCATCGATCAGCCATAGCATATAAGTTGGGAATGCTCTAATCATTCTTCCACCAACATCCCTATATCTAGTATCTAACATCATTTTTTGCCAGTGCTTTGCAACACCTTTGTGGCTACCACCAGTAGAAACTGCTTGAGAAGCGTCAACATTATCAGTTCCATAGGCGTTCATATATGAGTCTAGAGACTTTGCTGTTGGAACCCCAGTATGAGAATTTTGAGAATCTCTTTCTGGTGATTGTGTATCTGAGATTTGAGTGACCTGCGATGTTGGAGTCATTTTACCATCGGCTTCTACTCTAAGAAAGTCTTGAGCTACGTAGAATCTTCCATCTTCTTTATGCTGATATCCTAAAACATAACCACCATCTGGTGTTTGGTATATTGCTGGTAGTTTTCCGGTTTGTCCAGAGTCTGAAGCTGGTATAAAGTGCATTAAACCAAAGTGGTCAACGTCATCTGGGTCAAAAGATGGTAATTCTTTTCCATCAGCTTTTTCTATACTATCTGCTATAAGTTTATTAAACTTATCTACTTCTTCTTTTGAACCAGAAACTACATCTCCTATTTTTAATTCGCCATATCTAGTTCCAAATTTTACATCTTCAAAAGAATATTCTATATTGTCTTCATCTTTAAAAAGATCTATCATATCCTTCCATATAGTTGGATACTTGTTAGCTATGAATCTGCTTGCCTGTAATGATGTTTCAAATTCTGGCTCATTCATCTGATCAAAAATAGCTATTCTAAAAACTTTCATAGCTTCAGTTGAAGAAAGTTTTGATTGATCTATTAAATATTCTTTTACTTTATTAATATCTCCATTGTTTTCTATCAATATTTTTTTAACAAAATAGACAAAAGATTTTCCTCTATCGTTAAGGTTATTTTTTTCATTTGTATTTCCAATAGGAAGTGTATATTTTGATGGATCAATAATGCTCTTTATAACATCATCATCATACATTTCAAATGATCTAAAATAGAAATCTGGATCTAATGTTCCAACCATATCTTTTGAGTCAGCGTCGATAAGATCAAGCGGAAGATCGGGGTATGCGTTTATCATATCCCACCTTTGCTTCAATCTTAAAAACGGATTTCTTTTACTTCCAAATTCTTTAATAAATGCTGCTTGTTGTTGAGAGCTTATGTTTTCTCGCTTTTGCTGAAAGATATCAAAATCGACTAGCATCAGCTGAACGTTGTACACATGTGGGAAACCTTCGACTGTTTGGACAGAGAAGTTCATTGGTAGAACGTATTTAACTCCAGCCAAAGCTGTGATAATATTCTTAATTCCCATAAATCCAATAACGCCTGCTGCGTGCTCGAGTCTTGCCAAGCCACTCAAGAAGTCAAACATCTTTTTAATTTTCTTAAGTTCGTTTTCCCCAAAGATGGTCATAGATATGCTGATCATAGTATCTTTGGAACCAATATACTGAAAAGTTGGCTCCTCCTGCATTTGCAGCTGCATTCTAGCTAGGTTGTTGCCCATGCTTAAGCTTACCGAGTTTACTATAACCGAACTAGGATCAAGATCTATTTTCATCATAGGAATTTCCCATTCCCTAATAGTGAATGCAGATATGTTTGTTCCATCAGTCCTGTTAACATTTTCCGCGTCTCTTATTGCGCCAATGTGTAAGAGACTTTTAATGCTTTCATCTTGAAAAGTTCTTTCGTATAGGGTAACCATAAAAGAATCAACAAATTTTTTCTCTTCTATTGCCCTGGTACTTGCCCAGTCTTTAGAGTTTTTATCTATATCAATTTTCTTTTTTTTCAAAATTGCTTCTGAATTACTGTCAATCTTATATGCCAACATACCCTTAACGCTTTGTGAAGATAAATAAAGTTCCCATTTTTTATCTTTTAGCTCTTGAGTTTTTTCGGGATCTCCTAAGTTTGGAGTTTGAAGTTCGTTTGGAGTTTTTCTATTTTTTAAATAATCTATTACAGAAAGATTGGTAATTTTTTCCGTGTTGATATAATCAATTACCTGAGCATCATAGACCATTTCGTAAACGTTTTTAGCATTGGCCCCAGCTAAGGCTACATTAACTATCTTTTCAGCAACACTTTTTTGGTACAAGCTACTGGTCATTTCTGTGCTATTTATAACAACAGTGTCCAAGCTTCTATACAAAGCTTCGTCTGTTACATTGATGCCAAATTTAAATAATAAATTTTGCCAGAATGCTCTACCAAATTCTTGTACAGCTTTTTCTTCATCGCTTCTAAATGAAGCAGTATCTGGGCTGAATATCTTAGATTGGACTGATTCTGGAACGTACAAAGTTATTCCGTTACCATTTGTCCAATCTCTATAAACATTAGTTGTCAAAACCCCGTTGTTGTACGGCTTTAAGTCTACTGGCATTGCACCGTAAGGGCTTGTCATGTAGGTGTCATAGCCATTATCCATGTTAGTAGCATCAATCGATCCTGACATGCTTGCGGTTAACTCTGAATTACTAGATTCAAAGCCAGGAACTTTAGGTTCCGTTGGTGCAGTTGTTAGAAATTCTGCGCTTACACTGTTGGCCAATGCTCCTGCAGCTCTTCCCATATAGTGTCTGTATTTGCCCCAGTGAACTGCCTGATTAAAGTCTTTGATCATCGGCAGGAATGGTTTGTGATTAAATTGGAAAAGTTCCAAATCAACTTCTAGAGTAAATGGAAAACCTGGAACTGTAGAAACTGTCATCGATGATAACGCTACTCCAGTAATGTCAAACACCGAATTAAGATAATGATTTTTAATTGGTATAATTGGCGCATACTTGAAAGATGCTATAAGCCCTCTTAGTGAAGATAGAAACTTATCAATTTTTTGTTCATGTGCTGGGTCTTTAAAATCTATATGGAAGTTTGAATTAAGACTGATCTTTGTTGCGTCATCTATTGTTATTCCCCATATTTCTTCATAGTTAGGGAAATATAATTTTAAGCTAATAGTTGTTTCTTTGTAACCTGTATTGAATTTAGGAGACGCCTTTTGTCTTATGGCTCCACCAGTTAAGCTTCCAGTTTGAAAACCAGTATTAACATTTATAGAAATAGGAGGAACATAAAAGTTTGAAGCACCAAGTCTTAAATGAAATAAGTCTGGACTTGCTGGAGCGTTGGATGTATTCCAGCCCATCTCTTTTATTACTTTATCTATTTTTTGTGATGTTAAAAAGTTATCTATTGCCCAGATGGGTTGAAATACTGCGTTTCCCTCTTGATCGGTGCCAAATGACTTGAACATATTTTCCATAATTTGCTTATGGTTATTCAATGGATCATCAGTTATATTATGACCATAATCTCCAGTTGCTGCTAAGGCAGTTATAAAAAGTCTGTAAAGATTAGGAAAGTATTTATATACCGTTGTAAGAGCTAATGGATCTTGATAAAAATAATTCTTAACTTGTATTAGTTTTTCAAGCCATAGCGTGTCTCTTACTGGATCGTTAAACTTGGCTGCCGATGCTCTTAGTGTTTCGCCATTTTCAAACCTGAGTTTTGCAAACTCTCTGATGCCACCAGCCATTTCAGCTAGCTGGATTAACCCTGATTGATATATTTTTTCAAATATTAAAGTTCTGGCATTCTGCTCTTTGAGATGATTCATCTCAGATTTTCTAAAGCTAGTTAATTTAATAAATAGATCATTTGAATCGCCATCAAAATTTTCTCGACTTAAACCCATTTCTCCAAGATCTTTATTTAACTCACTTGAATTACCTTTAAAGCCTTCGTTAAGGAATGCAAGACTTGTACCAGCGGTCACAACCGCTGCGCTAAGGTCTATACCTAAGTTAACCACACTGCCAACTTTTGACCAGAATGACCTGTCTTTCCCCATCTCCCCAAATAGGGACGTCATTGGAGCAAGGTCAGAGTCCGCATACAGATTTTGAGACGCTTGGTCTGAAGTTATGTCTATATCATTATTATTGGTCATGTTTACCTGAATAAATTATCTGTTTTAATATGATCACTTAGCTTGGCAGCTGTACTATCTGAATGAAAACTTGAACTATGATTAGTAATTATACCACTGTTTTTAATTGAACTTGATAGTTTATTGCCTATATTTTGACTAGCTGCAATTGCGGTTATTTGCTCTTTACTATTTCTGGCTTTCTGGAAATCTGGGTTATCATAACCGTCTCCATTGCCTTGAATCATTGTAGTCACGCCATTAGAATAGCCTTCCATAGAACCCTTCATCGGATCTGGTTTCATCTTAGACATAACTGATCTAGAATTGACTGTAACATTATTCCTAGCAGAGCTATCATTTTTACTGGTTGCTATTCTGGCAGCAAAAGCGTTGGACGTTTTGGTCCTTGGAGATGTGTCTATTCGTTTAGAGGCGGCTTCTTTTAAGTTTTTATTTTGTGAATCTGCACCTAAAATCATATTTTACATACCTAAAAGTTAGAGGCTATATCAGAGTAAGGATCTTTGCCGACAGATGGCATTCCGTTATACATAGTACTGTTTATTGGGCCATCAACAACACCCCCAAGTAAGCTTCTTAGGTTATTTAAGTCGCCCATAGATCCGGTAGTATTAACTTGGTATTGCATTCCATATCCCTGGCTCTGCATCTGTGCTGATTGCAGGGCCATATCCCTGGTTGGTGGTCTACCATCATATGCGCTACCACCAGGCAATAGTGGGGGTCCTGCGACATCTTGCTCTGTTAAGTCTTTCTTTTTATTCCTTTGATATAAAAAGCTTGCTCCAATTAAAGCTATTGCTGCAACTCCTGATCTTCTAACATTTTTGCTTTCAAGAAGCTTTCCTAGTTCACCATGGTTAAAGGATTGCATTACGCGCTTATAGGGGCTCTTAGCAATACTCCCTGGGGTTGAATACATGTCCGCAACTGCATCGCCTAATTCATCTTTTAGATTTGTGACTCTGTCCGTTACTAGCCCAGCAGGGAAAGCAGTAGATGCAGCTTCAGCTTCTATTTTTGCAAGCGCGTTCATGGTTTGATGCTGACCAAAAGCTTCTTGTGCAGATTCTTCAACAACTTGTCGCATGGCGTGTCTTTCAGTCCCTGATGAGGAAACCATTTCCATGAAAGATAAAAGAGTTTTATCTACTCTTTCTCCGGGATTCTTTTTATGAAAAGTTACAAATTGTGCTGCTTGTTCTGCGTCAACTTTTAATAAATCTGCTACTCCACTACCTTGATGATCTCGATATAGCTGCTGCACAAAATCAAAATGTCTTGCATCATATGCTTGTGAACGAAGTCTCCTTCTTTCTTGAGCTAACTTGAATATATCCATCATTGCGTCTTCAGCTCCCTCCTCACCTAAGCCTTGAAATATAGTGCTACCTCTTTCTCCATACATTGAAGTCATTTCTGATTGAAGTGTATCAATCATGTCTAGAACATTACCAGAAGCAGATATTTCTTTCATTGCCCTTAAACCTTCAGCCATTTGAATACTTATTAAACTTTTAATTGTATCTACTTGAGCCTTAACTGGTTGTGACATTGTTGCCCCACGGAGACTTAATTCTATATCTTTTAATTCGCCAAATGAACTAGACACATCTGGTGATCGTAAAAGAGCTCTTGATATATCCCTGTACTCTGCTACAGCTATAGGTCTGTCTAATTTTCGCGCCATGTTGCTGGCTATAACATCTTGAGCACGGTTGACCTGTTCTTGTTGCACTGAGATATCTCTAGCCATTGCTGATGTTGCAAACCTTTCATATGCTGGTGTTCCGGGCTTTAGTGTTATAGCTTCTTCGTAGCCTTTTGCATCTAACAAACTAAGTCTTTTTATTTCTTCTTCTACTTTTGATGTTTGTACTGGATCAAGTGTTGCATCTGCTAGAAAATCTCGAAGACCTGAAATTTTTGAAGCTCGTTCAGCAACTCTGTCTGCTGGAATATTTAATCTTTCTGCATAAGCAACGGGGTCATACCCTGGTAAATCTCCTTCTGTTTTTCCTGCAGCGATAGCTGCGCCTCTTGTCCAGCCGAGGAATGCAGCTGCTTTTTCAATTTGTGCCTCTAAAACATCTCCAATTTCAGTTTGAAATTTGTGTAGATTATCAGCTGTAACTAGTGTCCCAGTGTCTCTTGTTCTATTGACAACTGATGCGATTGAATCGTACGCGCTTCTAATCATCTGCTGTTCAGCAAGGTCGCTTGTTGAAGCAAGCACTTCGTCTAACGGCCTTATTGAATTTCCTCCACTTAATTGCTTAACTATGTCAACTACGTTTGATGGAGGGATAGCTCCAATACCATATCTTTTTTGTGCAGCTGGGATTAATGAGCCAAATTGATCAAGTATTGATTGGTCTTCCAATGTTTGCTGAACCATGTTAAGTGATCCTGCTGAAAACGATCCTCTATTAGACGAAACTCCAATAGTATTCCTTAACTTTTGTTCCAGTGCTGCCTTCATTACTGAAGTGGTGCTAAGCTCTTGTATGGCAGATCCACCAATTTCTAATGCTTGTGCTTCAGATACGCCCGGTATAAGTAAGCGCCCACCTACAAAATCGTGCAATTGGTCAACAGTTAACATTTGCCCTGAAGGTAATTTTCGGTTTACAATTCTTAATACCTCATTTCCGACCTCCTCTGATTTTAGCGGGTCAAGAAATATTTCCCTAAAGTTTGGTATGCCGTAACGTCCGCCCTGTTCAGCGGTTAAATTATTTGCTGCTTGTGCTGTCATTAAACCATCTGCTGTTTGGACCAAAGCACCTCTTGCCCTATGCGAAGCAGCTTGAACATCTATCATTTGCCTGAGTGCTCTATCAGGCATTTCTGGTATTTGACCCCCTACTGATTCAGCTGCGTTTATTGTCATTTGTTCAAATATTTCTAATTCATTTCCTGAATTAAAGTGTGTTCTGCCAACTGTTGTTCTGTGAGTAAATTGCCCTGTTCTATCTCTTCTCAATATACTTTTAGCTTGTTCTAGTGTTCTGACTATTTCATCTATCCCGTAGCCTTGGTCTATTAAATTTTGGTATTCTTGATTTCCAAAATTTAAAAAATAATCTACCGCGCCTTGTTGATTCCCAATAATTTTTTGAACTGATTCGGCGGACTGTAGGTTTGGCCTCACCGCAAATAGTTCTTCAATGCCTTTAGGATCTCTTCTTGCGTTTATAGCTAGCCTTCTTTGACCATTACCGTCTACAAATGTTCTTAAGCTATTAACAAATGAGTCGTCTAAGTCATAGCCAGACTCGACTCCCTTCATAGAGGAAGCAACGGGGCCAGTAGTCATCATCTTGTCACCCTTGAATGATGCCTGCACAAATGGGACACGTCCCCTTGTACCGTCTTTTAACATAACTTCTTGTACGTCGTATCCATCAGGTGTAACTCCAGGTATTGCCTCAAGTGACGATTCGTATGTTCTAATATCATGTCTTGAATCAAATGGAAGAGCTACATTAACCTGTCCGTCCTTCATTCTAAAAGCGCCTTTAGCGTAGTGATCTCTTATTCTGTTGACAATGGCTGGAATTTTTCTTGGATCCTGATTAGATTCAAGTGCTTTTAATATGTCTTCAATTTCTGATCTATTCCTTTTAGCTAAACCTCTTGCTGTTGCGTCTAACGATGTTTCTGGAGTATTAGTCCCAGGAATCATGGGTACATCAAATCTCATTCCCGTTTTTTTGTCTACTAAGCCTAATGCCTGAGCTTGAAATTGTATGTCTTTTAGAACTTGATCTGGCACTTGCCCTGTATCAAAAAAGGACTCAACGAGTGCATTTGTTTCTTGTAAATTTCGTTGAACACTTTGCCTAACCTGTGGACCAAAATAATCTGGATCAGTTAATAAACCCATAGGTTCTGCAAATACAATTTTGTCACTCTTTGTGGAAACATTCATTGTAATAAATGCTCCTTTAGAAGATCCTAACTCAGACTTTAAGTTAGTGGTTGGTGATACAATCAAATATTGTTCTAGCTCTTCTGCTCCAGCTTGGAGCCTTTCTAGCTTATTTAACTCATTAGATAATGCAATCATGTCGTCTGGACTTGCTGATGTGATCCTTGCTTTAATACTTTTTATTTGATCTTTTAATGATTTACCTATTTTTTTATTACCAGTAAAAGAACTTCCTGGGCTAAGTGAATTCACTCTATCGTCTAATGTGGATAATCCTCCTTCAGCTTTAAATGACCCATCTGCTGTTGCTGCGGTAAATGGATTTTCTTCTCTTGAATGATTTTCTATTACTCGTACTATTTTTTCTATTTCACCTTCAAGTTCTGATACTTGTTTTAATGTATCAGAACTAATGGTGCCAGTGGTATTTTGGCCTATCGAACCTTTTAGCGCATTAAGAGTATCTCTTTTTCCTCGTAATAATTCTCGGAATGGCCCATCCATAATCTGCAATGAACCATCGTTTGCTGGAGTTATATCACCTTTTAGGTTCATAAGCCTTTCGCCTAAAATTCGTGTTCTAGGATCTGTGCTTTCCATTAAAGCTTTTATATCGTTATTTTCTGCTATGGCTTGATATAGCGGCATTTTCGGGTCAATTGAATCATCTCTATATTCTAAAGAGTCTATTAAGATCTGTCTTATGTCTGATGCAACGTCTAATGGATCTACATCTGCTGTTGGATGTCTCAATCCGGAATATTGCAAAACCTGCTCAAAAGCTTCGTCGGCACTTAAAAATATGTCGTCTCTTATAATTCCACCAGTGGACGCTAGTAAAACATCTTCAGCTGGAGTCATGACATCTCCTGCTGCTTTCCTTAACAACAAATCTACGTGATCGTATTCATATGCCAATTTTCCTGGTGCGCCTGTGCTAGTTTTAAGTCTTAATAACGCGCTTTCGATTTCACCAGCATCAAAACCAACTTCTCTAGGCGCTAAGTTTCTGCTTTGTCTTTTAGGTAATTTTCCCAGGCTTCCTGCAACTCCGGCATTATTTCCTGCTGATATATCTTCAAAAAAATCTTCAACAAAACTTTTTCTAAATGTTGGAACACCTGCTAATGATTTAATTTTAGATTGCTGATCCAACGTGAGTGGTAGTCCTGTTGCAGATATCGAATGGCTAACCCTCATTATACCTTCGTCTGTTATAACAGAAATCCCCGGATATCGTATTTGACTTGGTGATGTTGGATCTGTTAATAAATTCAATGATTGTTTATTTCCACCCCAATTATATTGAAGGTAAGCAGAATCCAACTGTTGACCAAATAAATTACCAAGACCGTTATCATCTAATTCTGCCTGTGAAGCTGATCTTAAATAAGTATTAAGTGCAAATAATTCAGACTGTGACGCTGCATCTCCGATGCTTTGACCCATCGAAAATGCGTCTGAGCCTATTTTTCTAAAGTCAACCATTTGATAAGCCGACAAGTCTGCTACGGCATCTTGTATATTATCGTAGGATACGCCAGTAGCTTTATTAATAATCTTGCCAGTTGCGTCTACAATTTCCATCATACCAAATGCTGGAGTTCTGCTTAGAACTCTCCTGGTGGCTTCTAACCTTGGGTTAAATGTGCTCGGCATATAGTTAGATCAATGTGGCTATTCCGGCTAAGCCAGAGGATATGTTGATTCCAGAGCCACCACCATTATTTCTGACTGGTGTCACTGATCCGTTTATTCCATTTCTAGACATCATAAGCCTTAATTGTGCAGACACATTTCTTGGGTCCTGAGAAGACTGATAGTTTGGATACGATGGATTAACCAAATTTGCTTCACGTATCTGTTGTGGATAGTAACCCATTTGTGACATGTTTATGCCTGAATTATTACCCATTTTTATTTTAACTTGTTCCATACTGGTATTTGGATGCCACCCCTCCCATCCTAAATCTGGAAGTTCATGTCTCGAAAAGAACTCTGTAAGGTCTGGCTTTTCTTCAACTGGCCTACCCCATGCTGCTTGATAGATTCTTCTTTCTAGCCTTGGAGCCGTCGAAAGAATTGCATCTCTTTCTTCTTCTGGCGCTGCTATCATTGCTTTAAAATGTTCCCTTTTTCTTTTTGGTATAGATAAAGATAATGTGTCTATACTATTTCCGTATGAATCAGCGGGCATATCGCTATTAAATAGGTCTGCTCCATACATTGTTCTCTTTGCTGCTAGTGAAAATTGAGCAGCTGATGCGCTGTCCCCTGCTTGTGCGGCTTCGTTTGATAACTTTCTGTTCTTTACATAAGAAAGAATATCCGTGTACTCTTCAAGGGCTAGTTGTTTTTTTCTTTCCTTTGGTATAAATCTTTCACCAGTAAGTTTTTGCTTTATATTATGGTAGCTTCCATATGCAATACCTGTTGCAAATCCTATAGTTGATGCTATCATCTTTGGGCCTGGTTTTTTAGCAAACAGTGAAGCAATTCCTGCTGTTAATAATCCAGCTGTTAAAGGATTTCTTTGAGTTGATTTATCATAAATTGGCTTAATAAAACTATCTATTGGTTTTTGCCATTCTGGAAATGTTGCTCCATAAACATTTCTTCTTTCCCAATCTTCTTGTGCTGTTCTGCTGCCTGACAATTTTGTGTTAATGAACGTATCTCTATGGGCAATATATTCACCAAATTTACCAATATTTTTTTTAGTTTGACTTATTCCAAGTTCTTCCGCACTACCATACTTATACCTATATGGTTTAAATGTATTTTTTCTTGTTGTTTCATTTACTTGAGCTCTTATTTTTTCTGCTTCAATTCTATCAGCAGGTGAAAGCATTCCGTTTGTTAACTGTCTATCGAGTGCTCTGTATTGCCTAGAGTATGGAGCAACATCTCCAAGAATATCTAATTGAGTTATGGGATTTGTGTAATCTTTTTTAGTGGGGTTTAATCTTTCATATGCTACACCAGGTAATCTTAATTCGCCTTCTTGTATTTTTGTAAACGGATCGCCTGTTTGAAAATTTGTAAAATAATCTGAGCCTGGAAGAAATGGATATTTTTGTCCCATCGTATTTTTGATAGGATTTAAATATGTTACATCTGTTCTTTCTTTTGGAATAAATCTTCTAGTTATTTCAGAAAGTTCTAATCCACTAAAACCATTTTCCATTCCAAGTGGAACGTCACCTAAGCCGCCAAGATTAAGATCCCAAAATGATCTTCCCATTCCATAGCTTTTAGACGCCGACTGTAATACAGCTCTATTTGGTTGGAAATCTGATCTGCCAAATCCAAATCCTTCTCTAAGATTGGCGAAACCAAATCCATAGATACCAGCCATTTCTTGAACTCTATAGCCAAATTCTGAAGCTTGGAAATTTGCGCCGCCCATCTGAATTGGTTTGCCCATTGGAACAATTGGAGGTGGTATAAACCCGGGGACTGGTGGAGGGCCATATTGGCTAGATTCCAAATAGCCTTGGTTAACGGTTGATATTGTATTGAGTGATATATTTTTTGCTGTGTTTAGCGGAGCATACGATGCGTTTACTAGTGAACTATTATAATTTCCAATTTGCGCACCTGAAACCACCGGAGAAGATCTTAAGTTATTACTTTGTCCACCAACGTATCCAGAAACTCCACCACCAGTCATTGTCAAACGTCCAGATGACATTATTCCAGTTGGATCATAAGCCCCTTGTGCGCCGGCTGGGACATACTGACTTAGTGCATTAGCAACTTCTTGTTGATGCATTCTTACTTGCGGTTTTAATATTTTTCCAACAGTTAAGTTTAAAGCTGGCGTAACCGGACCAAATGGACCAGTAAAATAATCTCCAGTTAACGGAGTTGGTCTATCATAATAATTTTCTCTTTCAAATCTATATGGGTCAAAGGGTCTAAGCGGAGAAAAATCATAACCAAATGCCAATCTTTCCATTGGTGAGTCGAATGCATCTGAAGTGTAGGTTCCACCTGCTTGCATTCTTCTGTAATACGAAGGTCTGTAGTATGAGACTTTTCCGCCTTTAAACGGCGTCACTCCAAGTGACCAAAATCTGCCCTGTCTTACTGCTACTTCGCCTTCTAGTAATTGCTCTTTCTTTTCGCCATACCCCATACCACCAGGAGTTATGCCAGAAGCAATTGATTGTGCTTCCACAGCACCTCTTGCAATTTTTGTTCCAAAGTATGGAGAGTATACCCTTTCCCCTCTGTCATCTTTTGGTTGCGTATATCCACCTATGGTTCTGTCTACGGCTAATGCTGTTGTACCAGCTGCAAAAATTGGGAGTACTCTTTTCTTTACTAGTCCATTAAGAAAGAATGATGCGGGACTTCCATAATTTTCTGCAGTTAGCCCTAACCCAATTGTGCCAGGATATCTATTTAATCTATCACTCAGATGTATCGATGGAATTGAGGCTGCGCTAAAACTGTTTGGATCAGAATAACTATTTATGCCTAAAACATTTTTGGCTACTTTAGTAAATGAAGTTTCTCCACTTACTGCTCTGTCTAATACTGTTCCAAAAGTAGGTACGAACGTTAGACCCTCATTGCCTAACGGGTTTTCGGCATTGTCTTCTAACTGGTATGGTGATACGCTAGTTAACTTTTTGAATGCTGGTCTAACCAAAGAGGTGTATCTAGTAAAGCCAACAGCACCTACGTTAGATATAGATTGAGAAACATATGGTTGAACTAATTTTCTTAACGACTGCCTGAACGGATCATTATTGTTTCTCTCTCTAGTCAAATAACCTAGAGCTGCTCCGGCATTTGCGCCGTTTTGTGCAGATGCTCGGAAGTTCTTAAATGAAGCAATATTTAGTACTGTTGACAGACCTGCTGCTCTTGCTTCTGATAACTGAGTTCCAGATATTAAACCTTCTTTTGACAGTTTAACCAATGCTTCTTCGAGTTTGATAGCTAACTGTGTAGGATTGCCTGCCATATTTTCGTAGGCGTGCATCTCAACAAGGGTTCTATGTAAAACATTTCTTAAATAGTCAGCTCTACTTGTAATTGACGGAGAGGCGCTTTTTATTTGTGCACTAGATAGAACATCTGCACTTTCTGCAAGACTGGTAAGTCTATTCACCTGTCTTGTTAAGCCTTCTGTTTGTATTCCTCTATATCTTAATCTGCCCTTAAGATCTTCGGCTTTTATTCTTGTATCTTCTGCCGCCGCAACAAGATCTTGTGCTGTATTAATTCCACTGACAGCAGCTTTTCTTCCACCACCAATATCTAATTGTGGTAATCCAAATTTCTCTTCATTTGCTCTCATCACTCTACGAGGAGTTGCGCTCTTTTCAGTTTGCGCCCTGAAAGCATCAAACGCTTTTAAAACATCTGTATGTGTATGGGTTTGTTTTCCAGATTGATCTATTATACTAAACTCGCTACTTGCTTCATCTTGTACTAATTGAATCGATCTTTTTGTTATTGGATTTGTAACTTTTCCGTCAGAAATAAGCTGACCCATTATCTGTGGGTTATCTATATCTCTGTATCTCTTACCAAGTCTTCCTGCGTACCTAAAAATAGAGTTTGGTTGTTCTTCATCTATATCAAATTTTCTTTTGAATTTTTCTATTCTTGTTAATGGACTTCCATCTATTTCCGATTTTCTTACCGATTCCCTATTTGATGCAAGACGCGCTGCTCTTGCGTATAGATCAGTTTCAATAGAAGAAAATCTCTTATATTCTCCAGGCAATACTTTTGCGCCTGCTCCTTCAGATATGCCATATAATTTTCCGACACCACCATACAGTCTGTTAGATTTTTTTGCCCAAGCATATACATCTGGAGCACTTCCAGCACCGCCCAAGAATGCCTGCCTAGAAGTACCTGGCATTAATTCTATTTCATTTGTTTTGCTGACTCCTCTAGGCCCACCAAGGCCAAGCATTTGAAGTGGGTTAAATCCAACAATTGGTAAACCATAATTTTCTGTTAAAGAATCTAAGAATGCCGATGCACCCGCTCTAGCTTTTGTTGTATCAAGAATTTGACCAGATTGATTTTGATAAACACCTCTTAATGCCGTGTAACCAAAGGTCCTTGAGACTGGATCGTTTTTTGCAATTTCACCAAATAAACGTCTTGCTTCTAATTGCTGATCTAATGCAATATCATTAAATAAACCTCTGTCAAAAGCTTCGTCTACATTTATTTCTTTCAGACCTAAAAAGTTATAACCACCAATATCTGATGGTCTTGTCATCAATCTTTTATCTATCAATATTTGCTTTAGTTGGTCCGTGTCTGCTGAGTCAATTCCTCTCTTTGCGAGTTGATCAGCTATAAAATTTTCAGATGTTAGTGATCCATCTGATTCAACTAATTTTATTCCGTAAAGACTCAGCTACTTTTCTTGATAGAAAATTTTGTTTTGTTGCACTTATGGTTCCAGTAAAGTCTCCAAATACAGCTTTTTGTGGCCTTAGTATAGAAGCTGCCTGAGATGTGTATATATCTTGTGCATCTTGGGTAAATGATATGCTAGCTCTTTGTTGTAATTGTGTTCTAAAATCTTCCCCAGAAAAAATTTGATCTGTTGTTGTAAATGCTTCTTTTAAAGAATCTTCTGCAAAACCTATAGCTTTTGTACCTAAATCTCTTTTAGCTCTTGCTACTAAGTTGTTAAAAAATTCATTATCATCTTTAGCTATATTTTTATTAACACCATAAGTTATTCTTTGGGAAACATTCCTTAAATCAGTTTCGTTTACTCCTGGCAACCTTTTGATTTTTAAACCAGATATAAACTCTTGTGCTGCAGATCTGTTATATCCCCTTGATACCATCTGTTCTTCAAGAGTTTTGTTATATGCATTTTGTTCAAAGTTTGCTATCCATGATCCCTTTTTAGCTAAAGTTCCATCTGGATTCGCCATGCTTCGTGCAGCAGCGCTGTTGCCAACTAAGTTGATAAATCTACTTGAGTGCTGTTGCCTTATCGCAGATATTGTTTTATTCAATATTTCAGAAGCTATAGTGGGATCACCACTTGCTTTTCTGAGTCCTTCGTCGAAAGATATCGCACCAGATATTACGTCATATGCATTCTTTCCTCTTTTAAATTCTCTACCAAATCCTCTTGCTGCTGAGGGCATGTTTCTAATTGCTGGTATTGTGTCAGCAAAACCTAGGAAGTCTTCCGTGGACGGCCCAGCACCACTGTCTACGATGCCATGGTGTCCAATTAGGAATGATTTAGCTGATTTAGCTGCGCTCCTTAGTTTGCCCTCACCTGAGAGCTCTGATGCCAGTCTGGAGGCATTGTAACCCCTTCTTGATTGTCGCAGGGCAAAAACAAAACCACTTTCTTTTGTTTGTGACTCTTGTAAAGAAGTGTTAAATGCATGCGATGCTGATGCACTTATTCTAGTAGCCTGATTCATTAACTGTCCGGCATCTTGGCCGAACGAATTAAGTATTGTTTTTATATCTGCTATTTTATGCGAAGTTTTTGATTGATTTTTAGTAACTGGTGATGGAAAATCCATGTACCTTGCATCTGCAAGTGTTCTTAATCTGTTAACTCCAGCTCCAGCAGCAGCAGTTGGGATAATCAGATTTGTTACATTTAATGTAGATTGTTTAACAAAATCAGTTATTACGTCTACCGGGTTATACCATTTTGTTTTTGGTCTATCTTGATCGTTGCCAAATACTGGGCCAGTAACACCCCTTTGGACGATATAGGTGCTTGGAAGGCCTATAGCAAGTGTTCTGGCACTCTTGACTAAACTTTGCTGGAGTTGGTCCCTATAGGACCATATAGCTGCTGGTTCAGCACCAGTTGCTGCTGCCCTAAACTCTTTAGCCGTCATCCATTTTGTGCCGTCAGAAACATATCCTGGACCAGCTAGTTTATTAAATACCGGTTTAGCTATTGAACCATCTATTTTACTGTGCGTTAATCTAGCATATGGGTCTACGCCATCTTCAATAAATCTATTTAGACCCTCTAACTCATCTAGAGTTTTTCTTATTTGACCAGCTGTACGAACAACTCTTGAACCAAGATGAGATCCACTATCAGCTGATTTTTGAATTGTAGAAGATAGTTTTAAGCCGCCCTTTCTTAATCCGCTACTGACGATAAAGCTAGCTGCTAGTGTTGCAGTTGTTGAGCTCAGAAATCTTGCTATTGGCTTATTGTCAAAAAATCTACTTATATGTCCAGCGCCGGAAGACGGACGTTGTTGTTCTCCGTCAGCAGCTGGAATATCCCTGCTTGTTACTCCATGGCCTAAATTTTTTATTGAACCCTTATCTCTTAGCAAGACAAACTACCCTTCTACTATCTTGCACCCCAGAGCTTATGTGCAACAGGGTCATTGTATTTGGCTTCGCCTTCTTTTCTAGACTGGTTATATCTCTTAGCTTTGTCCTCTTGTTGCTCCATTACTTCTTCTGGATCGATTAATTGGAGCGTAACATTAGTGGATTCTATTCCTAAGATAGCTTGTTTAATTTCCATTATCTTTTCAGATAAAGCTACTTTTTGAGCTAGTTTAGTATAGGTAAGATTGTCTAGATCTTCAGGTGTGTATGATGTTATAGTAGCCAAAACAAAGGCTTTCATTAAGCTTCTAACTTCAGAAGCTTCTAATCTTTTTTCATCCAGTATCCTCTTTGCTTTTCCCGCAGAAGCAAAGCCAGACTCATTAAGTATTTCTTCAGCCAATGAAGAAACCATTCCTGCAGGATAATGATCTAGCCCAATATCTACCGGATAAATAACGCCTAATTTTATTATTAATTCTTCTATTTCTGCAGAAGATTCTCCAGATTTTTGGTGCTCTGTTATTTGATCAAATTCAGAGAATGTAAGTTCCCTAAATATAACTGTATCTTTTTTTAAAGATGTTTCAAAAACAGAACCATACAAAAGTTTTAGCTCATACAAAACCTCTGGATCAAGCATAATATTAAAGTTGTCTTACCTCTAGTGCCAAGAAGCCGGAAGCTTCAAGAACCTCTTGCGAGATAAGCGATGGAAGACCTGCCATTTCTGTAACAAGCGATTGCTTGTCATAGGCCGGGTAAAGAATGCAGATTTCAGTAATTGCTTCTTCATTCCAAAGATTTGCTTCACTTTGAGTCAGTTGACCTGCCTGCACAAGTTGTTCCATCTTCTTAACGAGGTTTTTGTATTCAAGTCTGTTTAAAGTTCTCCAAGCAATATGCTTGTCGTAGGTGATTGAGGTTACGTAAACATCACCATATTCTTTTTTCCACATTTTGATCTGACCAGCTGTTGGTCCACCTGGCCAAATGAGTTCGTCATCAGGTAAATCGTCTACACCCAATGGTGTTTCTTCTTCTTCTGTTATTTGTGCTTCAGGGGTTTCGGTAAAAACCGTTACTTTATCTGCGCCTACTTCTTCTGCAATTTCTGGCTCGTCTTTTACTACAACTTTTCTAGCTTGGTTCATTTTTTTCTCCTATTAACTATAGTCACATTAAAAATTATATCACATATTTTCTACTAAATTTTTATACTATTTTAATCTTTCAAAAAGTACTGCCCTATCCCTTATGGTCAAGAGCTGTTCTTCAGTAGGAACTGCCTGTACCTTATTCGGATCTGTTTGCAAGGAGCCCTTTTGCTCATTTACAGTTAAAGTACCATTTTCTGGTTCTTTAAGTTTTCCATCTGATACGTACATATCTCTTGCCGTAAAATCGTATGATTCAACAACTAGCATACCACCCGGAGAATAGCTCGTGCTCATCGAATTTAAGTGAACACTTTGTAAAACAATATCCATTTGAAATGGACCAGATGGATTTCTTTGTACTAGCCTGTCATTAATATCAAGAGACATTAACCTATCAAGGGTGTCGTAGTTTGAGTCACTTTGAGTACCCTCGTTTCTAGCTAGTGTAGTCATTGAACCTTCTTGAGTTCCATATTTTATAACAAAGTTAAAAGGTGGGTGAGCGCTAAAAATGTTTCTGTTATCTGAACCCCTGCCGTCTGATCCAAGTCTATCTAGCTGACTGTTAGCCCAAAACTTTTGTACATTTTTTTCATCTTCAATATCTTCTGAATCACTTCTTAGATATGATTGAATTTGAGAAGTTGGTTTATCAGAATAAAAATCAGTTCTTACTTTAGCTGCTTTAGATAAAAGATCTTTCATTCTTCCGGGGTATCTACTATGTATGGTCATTTGTCCAGACACAATTCTCGTACCAGTCATCATCACATCATAGTTATAGGACCAAAATCCATACAGTGGAGCTTTTTGTTGAGTAATTGAAAATGCAAATGCTGCTATATCTAATTCATCTCCGGCATCAAAAAGTCCATCGATGTAGACTTTAATATCTTCACCGCTAAAATAATAATCATAATAATTATTAAATTTATTTGTATCGTCTACTTTTCCTGCCCATTGCAAATCTATGTCTTCGTTCAATGGATCAAAAGATTGTGGATTAATTAAAGAAAAATCATTATTTTCTTTTGATATTTGAATCTCTGGTGGCAGATAAGAACTAAATGGCCTGTATGGTTTCCTGCCTATTATTCTTCCGTAATCAATTGGTCCTGCCATAAATTACTCTGGCTTTCTTATTCTATCAATGAACGTAGTATATTCTACCATCTTATCTTCACCATAGTAATTGTTTTGTCTATCTTTATAAACTGCGCTTTCGTCTGGTCCCAGCAACATTGGGTCATGATCCATAGAAAGTAATGGTTGTATTCCTCTTGCCATAAAAGTATAAGTTTGCTCAGTTATTAAGTCATCAACGGACATAGTCTGGCCTTCGTCTACTATAGTAACACCATATATTTTCATCTTGGCACCGAGGCCGTACTCATTAAAAAATGTTAAAACAATATCAAATGGTGGAAGCATGTCTGCTAATGGAGCAAAAAATAAACCTGTTTCAGCCATTATCTGTCTATATTCTTTTATTCTATAAAAAGCATATTCGTTAAAGACTGTAAAAATTAAGGATCCAGCAATTGTTCTTCCGCCCTTAACGAAACCTCTTGGGTTTACGTGTCCTATTGTTCTAACGGGAGCGTTTTCTCTGTGTATTGAATACGAGATTGTTTGTATTTCGGCCAGCTCTAAGATATCCATGGAGCTTATTGTGCCGCCAACTCTATCTATAACTGGAATAACCATTGTAGCTGAAATATCTGTTCCAGCAAATGACATATTGGAAAACGGATCTGGCAATCCTTTTTCTGCTCTTATCTTATTTATAGCAGTTGTGTCATAAAGATTTTTGTTACTAAACGATTTAAAATCACGCTTGATTGGTAGGGGATCGATTATGTCCATGTTGTCCTATCTTTGTGTTTAAAAACAGATATGGAGGACCAGAGTTTCCCCCGTCCTCCATATCAACTTACTTTTAATTATTTAATAACTTATGGTCTAATTATCTTAGGATTGAGACCTGCGTCTGCTACCGTGTCCTTATTGATAATATCTCTTAGATCACCCGTATTAAATTTGCCATTGGCCAACTGATCAGTGGTTATTCTGTACATTGGTCCGATTTCTCTGGCAACATAAGTCATCGTTTCTTCGATAACAATGTCGTCCATCGAAGCGCCAGAACCCTCATTGAGAAGTTCAACGCCGTAGATCGAGCGAACTGCACCTTGGCCGTATTCGTTAGCAAAGGTAATTGTTATGTCGAACGGAGGAATTTGGTCAGCATAGAATGGAACCTGTGATACTATATCAGAATCCTGTGATGAGAACTCTGCAATACCACGCTTGTGTCCTACGTCGCCTGGAAGAGTATTATGTCTTCTGGTGTAGAACATTTGCGGATTGTCCTTCTGGTGGTTGGCATCAAGCATCTGGTAAAGAGCTGGACGGTCAAACACTGTAAAGATCAATGAGCCTGCGATTCCACGCTTGCCTCTTGAAAACGATCTTGGGTTTGGTGAACCCATTGTATAGATAGGAGCCTTCTCTCTCGTTACCGAGAAAGTAATTCCTGAAAGAGCTCCAATTTCGATGCCACCAAAAGTAGCTACGATATCTGCTCCTGAGAACGTGGTGTAAGTATTGAGATACTTATTAACCGCGCTATCGTAATAGTCTGAACCAGCCATATTATACCCTCCAATTCGGTATATTAATTATATGATTATTATATTGTGACAG
>OFRA01000031.1_pt1 | contig 35383 bp, 54 predicted proteins | sample 1543001 | NCBI WGS metagenome assembly OFRA01 (sample SAMN07774221, study PRJEB24372) | wastewater metagenome | isolation source: Lake Maggiore Verbania | place: Italy: Verbania | collected 2015-12 | reverse complement strand
GAATTATGTTGCGTAGGTTACCAATCATCCGAGTTTCTCCGCAACTTCAATCACCAACGCCATGTCTTTCTCGGCATAGACTTGGGTGACATCCGCGTGTTGATGGCCCAACGCGACCTGGGCGGCATGTAGGCCGATCTCTGACCTCACTCGCGTGGCAAAGGAGTGCCTGATTCGGTTTGGCGACCATCGGGGCAGGCCAGCCGATTCCGCAGCATCACCAACACGTTTGCCAAAGCTGGAAGCCGTGTAGGCATCACCCGCGGCCTTCGCTGGTTTGGCGACCGTTCGATCAACTTGTGATGGCTGCACTTTCGTTTTTCGATTCGCTCGCAGGATCGCTCTTCTCTCCGCCTCCGCATCCGCAGGCGAGAACATAGGTTTGTCTGGAGGTTTGTCGATCCACTCAAGCAGAACGTCTTGCGCCTGCTTTCCAATTCCAATATGCCGTTCGATATCGCGATACTCGGTTTTGTGTTTGTTCGGCGAATAGATCCATATCTTTTTGGACCTGTCGATATCCTGCCAGGCGATCTGACAAACTTCGCCCGGTCTCATACCTGTGTGCCACATCAGCAACACCATCGACCAGACCTGTCTGGCAACATGCGGTTTGATGGCAACCACATGCTCCCAGCAGACAGGCTTGACCTTTTCTGGCTCGCGAGCAGCAGACCGGCGTTTCTTTAACTTCTCCAACGCTCGCAGGGCGTCCCAAGACGATGCAGGTATACGTTCGGTTGAAACTCCCCACCGGAAACACCTGACCACATATCGCTGATATTTGGTGATCACGCCCCTGGTCAGAGGTGTGCCAGCATTTCCTTTTTGAATCCACATCTCCCTCACGGCTGTCATCTGAGGTGCTCGGAAGTCCTTGGCAGGAATGCCGCCAAATAAAAGCGCAACACCGCGTAAAGCCAGCTCGTGATTGCGAGGTTCCGTTGATTCCGCATCGTACTGCGTTGCCACCCATTTCAAGAAACCATCCACGAGTTCTTTGGTAGATACCAAACTATCCGGTTCGAGCTTGATTTTCCCTGTGGCAAAAAAGAGTGCCAAGGTTTGCTGGTAGGCTGCAAGGCTCTCCGGCGTTCCATGTTTGCCCAGGTACACAGTCACATCACCCCAGCAAGTGCGAGCACTGCCGGATTTCTTGTGTAACATATAGCTTGGTATTGAGTTACGTTTACGTCCCATGAGTTCAAAGAATTCGTTAGAATGGTATTCTACCATTTTATTCCTTCTGTTTTCCGGTCTTAGGCGGGGAAGACAGAGAAATATAACATACTATTTTGCAAAGGTTTGTGAAAAATGCCCCCTGATGGACTCGAACCATCAACCCGCTGATTAAGAGAATCGCGGATGGCTTATTTTGAAGCATTCAGGCGTGTTTACTACCATTTTATCGGGTCACCTGCCGGAGCGGTGATTAGTTTGCAGAGCTTAAGGCTTTCGGTTTTGGTGATGGTTTCACCAGCTTCTCAAAAGCCAAAGCATTATTTTCCAGTTTGTCTATCCACGTGTCCTGACCAGACGCATAAAAACCCGCGACGAGGGAATTTATAAAGTCCTTCTCCGTGAATGATTTACCGTTTAGTTCCAAGCGATTCATCTCGGCCCAACCGACAATCTGTTTGATCGCCCCATGCACAGCATCAGGGGCTGCAAACGAAATTTTTCGGTCTGGGAGAGATGTGAGCCGCTTCGTTACGGCCATGTGACTCTCCTTGTTTGAGTTGATAGGTGTCATGGTTACTACGCTCCTTTATACTATTGTGTCTTTTCCCCAAAGTCAATTGTACAGTAAAGGTGGTTTGTGCCAAGTGCCGAGTCCGCAACAATCTTTTGTCTCGTGGCAAAAAAGCCACCTTTTAGGTTGAAAGTACCAAGATACCTTGGTATATTTCTGGAGTCGGTTAACTAAAGCTCAAACACGGAGAAGAACTGTGCCAAAGAAAAAGCTCATCCTCTATGTCGATGCAACTGTTTATTCTGCGATTCGCAAACAGGCATATGACACAGAACAGTTTCGTAGTCACATCATTGAGTCGATACTGGCAAACGCTTTAGGAGTTACGCTAAGCGATAAGCCTAAAGCTAAACAGGAAGAACTAAAGGTTTAACCTGTGACTCAATCAACAGCACATCTATACAGCCAGTCTGTTAAAACTGGGCTTACTTGGGAACTACCACTTGGCACCATTCGTGGTCAGCTTGAAGAGCCTGGGCCACGGTTTATTGATCCTTACGAAAAAGAAGAGCGAGAGGCGATTCAGGCTCTCTCAAAAGAGAAAGGCTGAATCCATGTCCTGGCCAGATTACTTTGACGCCTGCGCTCGCAACGATCTGTTTGCAGCGTTTGAGGCGCTCGTTTCTATTGGCGTGCTTCCTCTCGTTATTGGCGAGGATAAGAAGGGCAAAATCAAGCGTCCGATGGCTGGTGCCGGTGAAGCCTGGCAGAAAGTCGCGACTGACGAGTGGAGGGATCGGCTGGTCAGGTACCTCCAAAACGGAGTCACTGTTGGTATCGGATGCAAGCCGGTAGGGCATGTGGTGATTGACGTTGACACTCTGGATAAGGATACAAGGCGATTGCCGACTGCATGGAAAGAGGCGGCACAGCTTTTGTTTGGGTCCGACGACTGGCCACGTTCGATGGTGTCCAGAACGGAAGGGGGCGCTCACGTCTGGTTTGTCGTGACAGACTCGATCATGCAAGCCTGGAATCGTGAAGGCAAGCTGAAGATTTATCTGCCGTCAGGAGACGCGATCGAAATCTTTGTGGGCTTGGCGGACAAAGGGAGTCAAGTTGCCTGTGCTCCAAGCGAAGGTAAACGGATATCTATCCCAATGGAGCCAATTCCTTTGCCAGAATCCGCAGAGCAAGCCATCTTGCGTGCGCTTACTCGACCAGAGAAGCCAAAGGATGAATCGTCGAAAGTTATCGGCAATATCTCCAGTGATTACGAGTGGGCTAAAACTGTTCTTGCTAAAGGATATCTGGACACTGAACTTGACGACTATGACAAGTGGTTAGCTGTCGGCATGGCGCTAAGTCACAAGTTTGGCGAAGAGGGTGCGGAATTATGGGAAGAATGGTCGGCCAGGCATGACAAGCACGTGGATGGCGAATGCGGAGTTAAGGTGAGATCGTTTAAACGGACTGACGGCGATAAGCAAATTCGGTTTGGGACTTTGATCCAGATTGCCAAGGCCAACGGCGCAGCTGCACCACAACTATCAGTCGAGCCTGTGCCAATGGAATTCTTTGAAGGCATACCAGACGCTTCCAACGCACGAGACATTCTTGATCTTATGAAAGAACGTACTTGGCTTTGGGGCAACCCAGAAACCAATGTTGGCTGGTTTGTCAAACGTGGCTTGCACCTGGTCGAAGGTAAAGAGGGAACTGGCAAAACGCGATGGCTGATGGATCTTTGTCGCAGGTGGTCAAACGATTTGAAGTGGCCTGACGGCACCAGCATCGCCATGGACATTGATTCCAAGATCCTGTTTGTGGCTGCTGACAGTCACTGGGATCAGGTCGCGATGTGTAGCGAATCCTTTGGGATCGACCCAGAAAACGTGATCTTCACGGGACCGAAGAACGATCCGTATGGATTTACCAATCTGGACGACCCCAAGACCATCGCAATCATTCGCCTCTGGTGTGAGCGATACAAGATTGGCCTGGTGGTGATCGACACCCTGATGGCTGCTTCCTCACGTCCATTGGTAGATCCTCAAGAGGTCGCCAAAATCGCATCGCCACTTCGTGAACTGGCTCGTGACATGAACGTAGCCGTTGTTTTGGTCGGCCACTTGAACAGCCAGGGCGAAACATGGGGACGTGCCATGGGCCGAACCTGTGACCATGTTATCCGCATGGAAGCAGAAGACCACGACGAACAGAGCATCACTATCAAGTCCGTAAAGGCTAGGTGGAATAGATTCGCCTTGCCAGTGATCCAAGGCCGCCAGGGTGAATGTGGATGGGAGTATTCAACGAGCGGTTCAGACAGCAGCGATGATAAGCAGGTAAAGCCACGAGCGGCGGCGGAAGAAGCAATCAGGAAGTATCTTACGGCCTTTGGGAAAGCCGCTTGGGGAGAGATACAAGCTGAGCTACAGGAGAACGGTCACACCAAGAGCACCGTTAATAGAGCTTTGAAAACGATGGTATCGACGATGGAGCTTGTGACTTGGGATGAAAAATATCCTTCCGGAAAATCATGTAGTTTTTATCAGCTTGATCCAAAGTTTCAGTTCCAAACAGAGAGTTAGTTCCAAGTTCCAAACAGGGGTATATATACCCCCCTGTGTTGGAACTAACTAGGCTGAAACTAAGTTGGAACTAAGTTGGAACCAATTAAAAATAGATGTTTCGTAAAATGTGAAACCACTTTGGAAGTAGTTTCACCATGTTTTGGAACCAAGGGGTGTGAAACTAACTTTGGAACTAACTTTATAAAGACACCTTAATATTTACACATTCCAAACTTTTTTACTATTTTTATGTTTTTGGTATTGAAGGTAGAAAGGTGGCAAGGTATAAATATACGTGTCGCCCAAAAGGTGGCCTACTTACCAACCAACTCTCTTGCAGGAGTCTCACAAATGAACGTCTTACTTGACCAAGAATTATCCGCCGACCATCAGACCCGTCTTCATGACGGGCTGAGGGATTTCGACATGGAGGAGGAAGAGCGCATGGCCAACGAACTTTCTGAACGGTTCCGCCTCGATCGTCAGGCTCGCGAAGAGAATCGTGCCAGATGGCTGGACCTGAACTATCAGGATCTTCAGGCCATCAACAACTTGCTTGATCGTCCTCAGACGACCATCGAGGAAGCCAGAGTTCTGCTCTCTCAGGCCATGATCTCATGTTCAAAGGTTCGTTCTCTGGCCATGGGAGACGACCGATGACCAAGGCTGAATTCATGCTGCACCACGACCAGTTCACCAGCGGCGAAACCATCACACGTCTCGCCTGTCGCGTGCAGTTGCTGGAGCTTCAACTTCAATCGCTCATTTGGGCGGCTTATATACCGCTCAACATGACATCGTTTTTGCTGGATCATCCTACTGATCATCGCGTCCTTGGCAATGAACTGAAGTCGGCTGAAGCCTTACTGGGAGACAAGTCATGAGCTATTGCGACATTGACACCCACGTTCAGCACATCAGCCACATTGATCGGTTGACACGCGAGAACGCCGAGCTGCGGGACCAACTGCAAAACCTTGTTCACGCAGCGTATTTTCCGCTAAACAGAAACGACTTTGATCCCCAACACGCGCGTCATGGCTATTTCTTGGTGCGAAACAAGATCCTCAAAAACGCAATTGAAGCCTCACACGCCTTACTGGAGTCAATCTGATGAGCATTGATACAGAAAACGTCCTGGCAGAGCTTGGCAGCAAAATCAACCGCTTGCAAACGCTTGAATACGAAACCGAAAAGCGTGCCAAGCAAAGGATTGATGGATTCAGCGTAGCTCGACACAACCTTGAATGGATCCGCAAGCTCATTAAGTTTGCGGAGTCTGGCAAAAAACTCGCATGGGTCGAGGGTTCACTGGATGACATTCAGAATCCTGACTTCCAAGCCGACGAGCTTGAAGGCGTGCCACAGCACGTAATCGAACACGCCATCAGCATTGCCAAGCAAGCTGTGGCCAACAGTGCACCGTCATTGGTGTGACTCTCCTGCAAGCCTGGGCCAATCCTCCTATATTGGCCCAGGTGAGTTTTTCCGGCTCCCCCACACCCTCTCTTTAACACGAGGAAATAACATGCCGATTCCAACACTGACTGCTGCTGCTCCGAAGAAGAAGTATGAGCTTTGCCCTGAAGGTTCATACCAAGCCTGCATCACTCGCGCTTATTACTGCGGGACACATGCCAACAAGTTTGACCCGAAGAATCCGCCACAGAAGAAGATCGTCTTTGCCTTTGAGCTGGACGAGCCATTGACTGACGGGTCGGGTAATCATGTCATGAGCACGACCGTGACATTCTCGCTCAACGAGAAATCTGGACTCACCAAACTGCTCAAGCCAGTCATGGGATCGAGTTACCCAGATAAGCCTGGTCAGAATCTGGATATCAATAGTTTGCTCGATATGCGGGTCATGGTGGGTGTGACTCACTCCGTTAATGGCGACAAGACTTATGCCAACATCAGTGGCCTGACACGGGTGCCGAGAGGCATGGTGCCATTCAACCCCAGCATGGATTCATTTGTCTGGTCCTATGACGATCCTGCGGACAAACGGGTGCCTGAATGGGTCACCAAGTTTGCGGCTGAGTGCAACGAGCTGGGTGGCAATAAGACGCCAGTAAAGCCTGACTCAACCCGCACGACTGGACATGCGATTGACTCTGACCCTGACGGCCACGTTGACGGGATTCCATTCTGACATGACATCACCAGAAATTGGGGCCTTGCTTGCAAGGCTCTATTCCAAGGAACGCAAATGTTCGGATGAGGTTGGGGCTGAGATCTTGGCGAAATCCTTTCCAGCCAAAACTTATGCCGAACATCTTTGCGACCTGAAAAACGAGCGAGCCATACGGGATGCCAAGAAGGCAGTCATTCGGCTCGACAACCCTGACTGGGCAGAGTGGCAAGTGATTGACGAGGTCAATTGCTACATGCCACCAGATTGGTGGGAGGGCGACGAATACTGGGAGAATCGTTTCGCCTGGGCTGGCACTCCCTCTTCAGCACGATTTTAAGGAACATCATGACAAAGACAGATTTAGAGTTCATTCACGACGAGATGGATCGCTTCAAAAAGCAGACCAATCCGATCCTGACCGTTTCGCCAGGGGAATATCTGGACGATCAAGAATCCGCAATTGTCGAGCGGTTTGCCTTGGACGTGATCCGAGCCATCAGAGGTTTCAGAGGCTCATCCAGCCGAGTGGTTTTGCCAAAGGTTACAGCAGTGGACGAGTGCTGTGACGAATCAGTCCCGTCAGGCCGCTGAAAGAGTTTGTGAGAGACTTTGAACTCCGGTCAATATGCGGTGAAAGCTGTGGTGATACTCATGATCTACACGATCGGGACTTGTGCCTGAGCAGCTTTCCAACGGGATTCACGGACGGTGACCGAGCCAGGGATGGCATTTGCCGCAAATGGTTTCAGATCTCAATTGATCTAGTCATGTTCATTTTGAGATTTGCAAGGGTTCGATTCCCTTGTGCGGGTTGGCCACAGGTGTTTTCGAACAGTCCAACCTGTGGTCAGTCAGTTTCGCGTCCTCCCGCCACTGCGTTAGTGGCGGGAGGAAAATAAAATCACATCACGGAGGTTACACATGCTAGTGCTTTCACGGAAGATTGGCCAAGTTCTTGTCATCAATTACGGTGGCATTCAGTTCAGGGTATGCGTCACCGAGATCAGGGGCGACAAGGTCAAGATAGGTGTTGAGGCTCCACTTGAAGTTCAAGTGGATCGGCTGGAAGTTTGGGAAGCGAAACAAAAAGCGGCAGTGAGTGAACAGTGATGAATCGGCAACCGACCCAATCGCAAATCTACTGTGCTTACCGTCGCTCCGGCGGTAAGTGTGCCATATGTGGAACCTCGCTGAGCGAGCGGTATCACATCGACCATATCAAGCCGTTCTCCAAAGGAGGAGCAACGGACATCAAGAACCTGCAAGCGGTATGTGCGCCTTGCAACCTGAAAAAAGGGTCGAAGTATGAAGAAGTTTGACGCGAGCAAGCTCCGACAATGGCAACAAAAATGTGTTCAAAGTGAAGCGGCTACAGAGTTCCTTTCTACGGCAAACCGCAAGCGGCTTGTGTTGGACGTGTTTCCGGGCTGCGGAAAATCTATCCTCGGTGCCGTTATCGCAAGCAAACTGAGGGAGGCGGGGGCGATAGATCATATCGTTGTGTTTTCGCCGACATGCAGCGTGGCGTCGCAGTGGGGGAACGACGCCAGGCGAGGCGAGCCTAAAATGCCGGTGTTGTCGTTTGTGAATCAGGCGATCCAGATGCAGGGGTCAATAAAATCCCGCCAGATGAAATACGCGCCGGGGATCATGGGCCACTCGACGACGTTCTCGGCGTTATCGTTTTCAATGGAAAAGCATCGCGACATGATCGGAGCGAGAACGCTGGTGATTCTTGACGAGGCCCACCACCTGTCCGACGGCGACTCGGTATGGGGGGAATCAGCAAGGTACGCTTGCGAGGAGGCCGGGAAGGTGCTGGTTTTATCCGGCACGCTATACCGGCATTCCAAGACGCGGATACCTTTCGTTGAATACGACACAGAAGGTTTGGCTATAGCAGATTACAAGTTTGAATACAAAGAAGCTGTTGGGAGCCTGGACGGCTTTAGCCCGTGTATCAGGCGTCCAGAGTTCCATATGTTCGACGGCAATGGGGAATACATTTACACGGATGACCCTGGGAATCCTCAGAGAATTGAGTCGTTTGCAAACGCAAGGCCTGACGAGTATGCGGTGTGCAAGGCGTTATTCCTGGGCGGTGCCGGAATAGAAGATTGCATTAAAAGCGCTGTCGATAAGTGGCAGAAGTATAAAATGCACGATCCGAACGCTTCCATGCTTATCGCGGCCAACGATATTAAGCACGCTTCTGATTTAAAGATGTTTGTCGAGTCGTTTGTAAACCAACGTGTTTTCTACGTTGTGTCCGAAGATCCGGCTGACAATAAAACCGACACGGTAGATGATTTCAGGCAGTCCCGCGGTTCCATTGCTGTGGCCGTTCGCCAGATTGCCGAAGGAGTTGACGTTCCAGATATTCGCGTCGTCGTTCACGCCACGAACTATACGACGCAACAATTCAACACACAGTTATGGTTTCGGGCCGGGCGTAACCGGACGCACGCTGACGGGCGGGATGATTACGCTCACGGCTGCGGATCGTTCGCCGTGTTCGTTATTGATTTGCCTGGCATCAGGAAATGCGTTCAGGACCTCGTCGACGGGATACCTCCGGCATACGTGCCGCCTCCTGACGATCCACCACCGACCGGCCCCGGCCCCAGCGGCCCAGATAGAGTCGTTTTGTCGTCTGAGGCTCAAAAAAACACGATAGCCGATTATTCCGCAGAACACATCGAGGTTCTGCTCTCGGACGTCCGGGAGGCTACGGTGGTTCACTACATGGGCGACATGGGGTACAGCCTGTCAGCCGACATGAAGGCGACAACCTACGAATCAATCATTAAAAAGCATGGCGAACCGTCGCGGGGGCAAGTGGTCGAGTGGATGTCGCAACAGCGGGCCGAACAGGCGGCGGCGGTAGCCAGCCATGAGGACCCGCGAACCCAAGCCGAACAATGCAAGGTGGTCAGGGATAGAGCGGACAGGTTGTCGAAACAGGCAGCCGGGCTATACAAGGCGCTTCATGGAGTGGACTATGGCAAGGCTATCGCAATGGTGAAGTCGATAGCAAAGAAGGAGGCCCATATAAACGGCGAGCTAGTGGAGGCCGGGCTAGACAAGTTAAAGGCGTATGAGCGGTCGATTGAGTACCAAATTAAAAACTATAAAGTGGCTTTAGCCGGAAACAGGAGGGCTTCCTCATGTACATCGTAAAAGCTGGCGTCGACCCGTTATGGGAAATGGCACACGCAGCCAAGACCGCAATCAAGTTAATGGACGGTCTGGGTAATAGCACCCCCAGCGACGATTTCAAAAGCATGGCAACAAAAATCGAAATGTTCGTCACCAGAATGGTGAAGTTTATCAGTCAGGATCGGTGGCGAAAAATACCGGCGTTGGCACCATACGACGTCGTCTGCATGGCGGGCGAGCTTGGCGATAACGATGTCGTGTTGTCCACCGACGGCGACGGGAATATCGTTTACCACGAGTTCACCACGATAGCCGACTGGCTGGAAGCCTCATACGAACAAGGGGGCTTGACGACGGGCCGAAACTTTGAGCGATTGATCCGGCTTTTGGAAACCATCGAGGATAACCGGATCATGGAGGCGATCAGGGCAAAAGATCGGGCCACCGCCAAGAAGATTGTTAAGGCGATGGAGAAACGGGCGAAGGCTCGGCCCGTGGACAATTTGAAAGCCCGCACACCTGAAACCCGCACGCTACCCGCTCACGGTGAGATAGGTAACGGAAGAAGTAGAGGTGATAAAACCGAAAATATAACCTCTACTTCTGACCGTGGCACCTCATCCACCTACCGCCTCGGCAAGATCAAACGCGATCACCCCGAACTGGCCGAGCGAATCATGGCGGGCGAGTTTAAATCGGTATCCGAGGCCGAACGGGCGGCGGGGCTGAGGAAGCCGTTGTTGACCGACTACGAAAAGGCCCAGCGGGCGTTCTGGCGGCTCACAGAGGAGGAGCAGGAACGGTTCCGCGAGTGGTTGAAATAATCTTGATCCAACTCACCCGCCGTGATGTCGCTTTTGTCACTGGGCGACGCTGGGTGTGGGGCTTACGGACGACCAGTTTTCAGTCTATTTCCCTGGGTTGACTCCGCAAGTTTGATCCATTTGAGAGCATCCAGCAAGCGGCGGGCTTTTTCTAACACACACGGACACACACAACACCATGAACATCATCAACGAACCGTCGGTATATCTGGTCGGCAAACAGCTTGTTGACCAGTCTGAAATGGGTCGATTTCTCGACGCCCACAATGTCCCAAAGTGGTCAACTGATGCTCCATCACACTCTGAAGAGTTGGTGGAGACTGCTGGCCGATTGTGCTATATGAGCTTTGCCAAACCGCGACCAGGCGGGAACAAGGCGTATATCGACCACATCTTGGAAGTCGGGCACGGCTCAGTTCTCGAGCATGCTGTTTACTCGATGATATTCACAGGTGTATCACGGTCACTCACGCACGAGCTGGTTCGGCATCGTGCTGGCATGAGTTACAGCCAACTCAGCCAGCGATATGTGGACGAGTCGGACTGCGCTTTTGTCGTTCCACCGAGTATTACGTTGGCAAGCGAATCCGGTGCATGGTGGGCATCTTGCATGGGTAGGGCTTTGGGCCAATATCAAGCAATGATTGAATCTCTTGAGATGCGTTTTGCTGATATTACAGATAAGACTTTAAAACGCAAGAAAATCAGGGAAACCGCTCGCTCTGTCCTGCCAAACTGCACAGAAACCAAGATCTTTGTGACGGGCAACGCCAGAGCATGGCGTCACTTCCTTGAACTGCGTGGCTCGATCCATGCGGACGCTGAGATCCAGCGACTGGCGATTGCTGTTCTGGATGTACTGCAATCTGAATCACCAAACCTTTTTGGCGATTACACGGTAACGGAGCAAGGGATTGCAACTATCTGGAGGAAGGTATGACATCCATATTTGAGGCACTTCTACTGCTGTTAATGTGCTTGATGCTCTTGGTGATGCTCTTGGTGGTGCTGCGATGTTGCTATTCAGAGGCGATGGATACGTGGAAAGACTGGAGAAAGGGAAAATGAGTGAAATATCCTTCATCATCCTAGGCAAGCCATCGCCATCAGGCTCCAAGAAAGCGTTTCAGCACAGCAAGACCGGAAAGATTGTGGTGGTTGATACAGCTAAGGGAAAAGCCAAGTGGCAAACCTTGTGCAAGCGAGCTGCAACCGCAGCCGTGAAGGAATCCGGCTGGAAGTGTGCATCAGGGCCAATGAATCTGCAAGTCCACTTCACGTTTGCAAGACCTAAATCGCATTTCCGAACTGGCAAAAATTCGGCAATCATGAAGCCGACAGCACCATTCTGGCACACTCAGAAACCGGATAGGACAAAGCTGTTGCGCTGCTTGGAAGATGCTTTCAAGGGCGTGCTCTGGCAGGATGACAGTCAGGTGATTTCTGGAGAGGCTCGCAAACGTTGGGGACTATTTGACGCGGCTCATGTCGTAGTCACCACCGTGGAGAAACACGGATGAAGTCCAAACGGCCTGAAATCAAGTTCTCCCGAACTGAAATGGAAGTCATGTCGCAGCACCAACTATTGGAGCTTAGACGCACCGGCACCGAATACGAACGGATGCACGCGAACGCCATTCTGGATGATCGCTCAAATGGCAACACGCAGGCTCACGGCTATCCAGCCATCCCCGAACTGATGGCCAGTGCCAAAGGTCAACGGTCAGTCACTGGCATCCCAGTGAAGCCTAATCGGTATTTGCAAGGATACCACCAGAACAGGAAGGCCAAACATGCTTACAAGGTCATTGAGATTGAAAAGGAGAAGGATTGATGAGCTGTCCTGATTACTACCTGTTGGCCAGTGGCCGAGAGTTTATTGACTTTGCCAACAACGAGCTTGCAGCCTGGTTGAAACCGCGAGTGAACCATGAAGTCTATCACTGCATCATCTCTGCGATGGAGCACAGGTTTCGACGTGGGAATAAAGAGGGTGAAGCCGAAACAGATCAGGCCGCAGAAGCGTTTTGGCTCTCACAAGCGATAAGAGTGAGAGACGACAGCAAATACTTCATGAACGAAATCGTACCAGTGGTTCTGGCTATGGTGGACACAGAGCGACGTAAGAAAGACAAGATGAGGCAAGCACAATGATCGAGCAACGATGGTGCACGACTGATGGCACAAGCTGGACGCTGTCACATGACAAGTATTGGGCGCATATCGAGTTGTCTTTTGATAACACCAGCTATTCCGCGAGCGTGGGAAGCCTGAAAGACAGACCGGAAGAAATGTCTTTGGAAGAGCTTAATCAAGATTACTGGAGTGGCGATTTTGACTGTCTAAAGAAAGCCAAGGCAGCATGTCTCCAGCACATTACTGAGGTGATTGACGACTTGACCAGGAGCTTACAGGTGTCACCATACGAAGGTATCTTTGATCGGGAGAACTACGATGATCAATCTTGATGATATTGCCGCACTCACAGACAGCGAAGGCAAGGCGGTTGCTCTGAGCCTTTGGAAGCGTTTGCAGATCGTGGACAAGGCGTTTCGCGAAATGGCGGCTGCGTTTGATTATTCGGGGTTAAAAGGCGTTGAAATGTACGAATCGTATATCGCCCTGGTCGAGTCCGAAAGCAAAACTGGTGGTGAAAAATCTTGAGTACCCTATTGACGGTCGGTACGGCCTGTGATTATCGTCAAGATATGAATGAACCATTAGGTTCAGACTCGATCGCTCCCACGGATGGGGAAATCGACCAGAATATCACAAGGCGACTTATCCGCTCAATCCACGGCGTACAACCTGTTTTGATAGGTGTGGACGCATCTGGGTGGACGGAAGGTACGCCGAATCAACCCTGTCCCCACTGTAGTGACGGGCAGAAGGTTGAAAAGCACCGCTACGCGATTTGCTTATCATGCACTCGGGCCAGTAAACAACTGGACCAGGCAATTAAACGAGCCATGACAGAACAAACGGAACTCATGGCATTTTGGGCCAAGTTCCGGAACATCGCGATCAAGCAACGCGCTTTGATGCAGCGCATGCGTCGTAAGGGTGTGATTGACAAGCCTGGACGGGGGAATCATGGCGCTAGGCCGCCGGGACTTAAGGACGTTGAGTGAAAGCTATTGACCCACCTCCAAGCAAGTGGACAAGAAGGTGAGATATGGGGACGTTCCCAAACCCAGAGACACAATTCAAAAAAGGCGTGTCTGGCAACCCAGCCGGTTACAGCCGAGGTCGTCGTCAGATTGACGATCTGATTGAATTGATTGGTTTAGAGAAAAGCGAACGAGACATTTCTCGTATCTGGCTTCAAAACATTCTGGACGGCAACTTTGCGTTTTTAAAAGAGTACCTTGAGCGCCGTGATGGCAAGGTTGCCAGCAGCATCGAAATCTCGGACAAGCCCCAAGTCGACTGGGCGGCCATAGACAATGAGTGCGACACCCCACCACGACAGGCGGCAGTTGATCCCAAAGGGACTAAACCGGTTCCTGCAAGCCGCAAAGCCGGATCACCAGTGGTCGCCAGAACATCTGGCGGAGTGCCGAAGAGCACTGGACAGGGTGACGATAGGTGATTGCAAACGGCTCATGCTGTTCCTTCCGCCCAGGCACGGCAAGAGCGAGCTGGCGACGATTCATTATGCAGCTTACAGACTCTTGGTGGATCAGAGTTTACGAGTCATTATTGGAGCTTACAACCACTCGCTGGCTTGCACGTTCAGCAGACAAACACGCCGGATCGCCAAAGAGTTTGGCTTTTCATTCTCAGATGACCAGAACAAACAAAATCAGTGGTCAAGCGAACACGGTGGTGGCCTTTATGCGGTGGGTGTCGGATCAGGTGTGACCGGATATGGTGCCGATCTGGTCATCATTGATGATCCAGTAAAGAGTCGTGCTGAGGCTGAATCACCGACCTATCGTGCCAGGGTGATGGACTGGTATCAAAACGACCTCTACACACGCCTTCATCCTGGCGCTTCAATCGTCCTGATTATGACCAGATGGCATTCGCTCGACTTGGCTGGCCAGTTGCTGGAACAGGCGAATGAGGGTGGCGAACAATGGGAAGTGGTCAGCCTGCCTGCCATCGCTGAAGAGGATGACCTGATTGGCCGTCAGCCTGGTGAGGCGCTATGGCCAGACCGATACTCGGTGGAAGACTTTGACAGGATCAAAAAGACCGTCGGCTCTTATGCCTTTTCGGCACTTTATCAACAGACACCAACGCCAAGAGATGGCGGGTTCTTTAAGCCCGAATGGTTCAAAATCGTTGAGCCTGCTCCTATCCCACCCAACTCCAACTTATGCCGGGCATGGGATACAGCCGCCACGGTGGGTGGTGGTGATTACACTGCCGGTGTCTGGATGTGCCGAACCGGTGACACCTACCGAGTCAAACACGTTTCCCGTGGTCAGTGGTCTCCAGCCACTCGACGAACAGTCCAACGCCAGATTGCAGAGACTGATGGTCGTGAAACGATTGTGCACCTGGCACAAGATCCCGGCTCTGCGGGCGTGGATCAAGTCCAGCATGACACTCGCAACCTGATCGGTTATGGAGTCATCAGCAAGCGCCCCACAGGCTCCAAAGAAGTGCGAGCGATGCCGATGGCCGCTGCGTTTGAATCCGGTTCGATCGAGCTGGAGAGAGGCGACTGGAACCGTGATTTCATTGACGAGCTGTGCTCATTTCCGACCGGCAAGCATGACGACCAGGTTGATGCTGCTGCCGACGCCTTCAGCTATTTGAGTCCCATCCAGCCATTTCGATACGTCTCCTGAAAACTATGCCAACACTATTTCAAAACATCCGCAGTCGGTTCACGAAGTCAGTGCGTGAAGGCGTCACAGCCAACACCGCCGACATTGCCGCGACCTCATGGACTGTGGACATGATGACCGGCCTGTCGAACGACTACATGACGTTGGCGAGACCTTACAACCAAGTGTCTGTGGTTCAGGCCGCGATTCAGGCGATGAAGCGCAACGCGACCAAGGCAGTCATGCAGGTGGGTCGCTGGGATGAAGACGGCGGGTTTGTACCTGTCTACCACCCATTGCAATCACTCTGGCAACGGCCAAGCCCCGGCGAGTCGGATGCGACCGTTCTGGAGCACCTTTATTCCAGCCTGTGCGATAACGGCAATGCTTATGTGCAGGTGATCACAAACACCGCTGGCAATGCGGTGACTGAGTTGATGCCGATCCCATCGCCTTGGGTTCTGCGACCAATCATGGGCGAGAGCATCAACGAAGTGCTGGAATATCCAGTGATGGGCAGTGATTGGGGCAGGTCTTACAACTACTCTGTGCCCGCTGAATTGATGTTGGCATTCCGGCAGGGTCGATCAACTTACGCTCAGTCTCGGGGCGTTTCAACGCTCGATTCTGTCGTGGCTGAGATGGCGCTGGTCAAGATCATCGGCCAGTATGAGACCACGGTTTTATCGCGGTCTGGCGTGCCATCGCTGATTGTGTCGCTCAAGACACTTGGCAATCTGAGTGATGCGCAGCTGTCGCAGGTTCAAGCCGACCTGGCACGAGCTGTGAGTGGTAAAGCTGTGGGCAGGCCGTTCGTTGGAACCTCCGAAATGGACATTAAATCGCCGGGCTTTTCGCCTAAGGATTTGTCGGTCTCAGAGATGGCCGACCTTGCAACCGCTCGCATCTGTGGCGTCCTTGGATGGGCACCGATGTCGCTCAAGCAGCCTGACACGGGCAAGACTTATTCCAATCTGGTCGAGGCCAACAAGGCATCGTGGCGTGATGCGGTAATTCCGTTCTTGGATCTGGTCGCCGGTGAGCTGACACGGTTGGTTCAAACTCTGCCGATCGCCTGCAATGGCATGACTTCGCAGCCTGACGAGTCGCTGTGTGTGCGGTTTGACACCAGCCAGATCGAGGAATTATCCGTCGATCGCAAGGCGCTGATGGATATCGCCACAGCGGGTGTTAACGCAGGAATATTCACGGTCAACGAAGCCCGAGCCACTTTGGGACTCGGTGAAATGGAAGAACCTGAAGAGGTCGAAGCTGTGGAGCCTGAAGAGCCTTCTACGGATTCTACTGTTGATCCTGAAATGGAGGCTGAATAAATGGCCGGATCATACAACCTTGAAATCGAAGCGGGCGCGTCATTTAATCGAACGCTTACGTGGACTTCCAACGGCACCGCTGTAAACCTGACCGGAAGCAGTGCTAGGATGATGGTTCGCACATCTTACAGCGACTCCAACACAACACTGAGCCTGATCACACCTTCCGCTTGTTTGTCGATCAGCAATGCGACCGGCGGAGTGATCTCCATCGCTTTGGATGCCGCCACGACTGCCAACCTGGTTGACGGTGTCTATGATCTCGAAATTGTGACCGGAAGTGTCGTCCAAAGATTGATTTCAGGGACTTTGACTGTATCACCGGAGGTGACACGTGGCTGATACAGTTATAATCACAGGCGAAAAGACGGTTACTGTCGTCACGGTTGGTGTTCAAGGCCCCGCTGGCATCAGCGGCTCATCAGTGCCGGCCACAACCAGCACTCTCGGCGGGATCATCGTTGGGGATAATCTCTCGATCACGGGCAATGGGGTGCTGTCGGCACCAGGTGGCGTTACTGCGTTCAACAATCGCACGGGGGCTGTCAGTTTAACATCCAGTGACGTGACGGCTTTGGTTGATGCTAACTATATTCAGACTTGGAGAGACACGCAGACGACCGAAGGTACTTTATCACAGTTCCCAAAGTATAGTTCCATAACATCGGTTAGCGGCCCCGTTCAGGGCTATTCCAGAGGGCTTTTGACAAGCAACACATCTGGTACAATTACAAAGACTATCTTTGACGGCAATTTATATGCGTCATCCGTCTCTACGGTAATACAGTACAAATCTATTGCATTTAATGCCAACGATACAGGCTCTGCTAACACGTCTAAGTCGGGACGGTTACTGGTTGGACAGTACGGCGAGGTGTATCTCGAATCGTCAACTAAGGTTAACGCCAACACTCTTACTACTGCTACTTTTGATGTGCTTGCCACGCAAAGGCCAAGCGGCACAACGCAATCATTAGATCCTCACGCGATTAACGGCGGCATTCACGCCCGATATGCGGTAGGAACAACTGGAGCTTATAATCCAAGTAGCAATCCCGATAGAGTTAACGGAGGCAAGATAGCAGAGGTTGATATTTATAATATTACACGGCTCATTTCGTTTAGTAATGGCACATATATTGGTCGGCCTGCACAGGTATATCTGACTGCGACAAATGATTTGAACGCCGCCGATCCAGATCTTGCATTTGATCACGCATATGATTACAAGACGACCTTGAGTTTGGGCGAATCGGCAGAACTGATATTTAGAAACGCCAATCGAACATCGCTTCGTACTCCGAACATGACGGACTATTCGATCCTGACTAGGGGCTACGCAGACACTCGCTATCAACCCACTGGCAGCTACCTCACATCCGCCAACCTGACCTTTGCCAACCTCACAGGCACGCCTACCACTCTGGCTGGCTATGGCATCACCGATGGACTGACCATCTCCAGTGCCAACTCGACCTATGCTGTCTTAGGCCACACGCACAGTATCGCCAACGTCACAGGCTTGCAATCGGCACTGGACGCCAAACTTGAGTCAGCCAATTTCACCTACTCCAACTTGACTGGCAAGCCAAGCACATTTGCTCCATCAGCTCACACGCACGCCATTTCTGAGGTCACGGGGCTTCAGACGGCACTCGACGCCAAGCTACCATCGGCCAACTTTACCTACGCCAATATCACTGGCAAGCCAACGCTGGCAACGGTGGCCACTTCAGGTAGTTACACAGATCTTAGCAACACGCCAACCGCTTACAGCTTGCCTACAGCAACTACATCAGTTTTGGGTGGAGTTAAGGTCGATGGATCAACCATCACGATATCCAGTGGTGTCATTAGTGCTTCATCGTCGTATTCACTCCCTGTAGCGTCTGCCTCTGTGTTGGGTGGAGTTAAACTTGGAACAGGAGTTTCGGTTGATGCCAACGGATTCCTGACCGTCTCAACGGCTTATGCTGGCACAGGCACAAACACATTCACAGGCTCGCAGAACCTCCAAGACAACGAACTAATCCGAGCCAAACTCCGAGACTATAGCGAAACGGTCTCCAGCCCCGCAATCTCTTCTGGAACACTTACGCTCAATCTCGAAACATCAAATATCTTCACGGTCAGTTTAAACGCTGCCATCACCACATTAACAATCTCAAACCCTCCTGCGAGCGGCTCTGGTGGCTCATTTACGCTGATCTTTACGGCAGACGGAACAGCACGGGCAGTCACTTGGCCTGCGGCGATCAAATGGGCTAATGGCACTGCACCGGCACTGACAAGCACATCCGGGAAGAAAGATGTTTTTTCTTGCTTCTCGACCGATGGCGGAACCACATGGCTGGGCTTTGCCGGAGGACAGAATTTCTAATGATTGGAACAATGCTTCGTCTAAAAACGCAGTATCAAGGCCCAAACGACTGGGTGTTAGGCATACAAAGCACTGCAACTAGCCAATCGTTTGGAATGAATATACAAAACGGGACAACTTTTTCGGTCGCGATTGATTGGGGAGACGGATCAGCTATAGAAGTTTTTTCCACCACGGGCATTAAAACGCACGTCTACGCTACGATTGGTGCGTATAGCATTCGTATGACCTGTACTGGTGGTTGCAATATGGCAATAGCTAGTACAAGGCCAGGGCTTGTCGTTTCTACTTCAGCGATCCCTCGAACCTTTTCCGCAGGCGGTGGAACGCCATTTAACAGCACGTTTTTACAATGTTCCAGTTTGGCAAACGTCCCGGAGGACGTGTTCTGGTATGCGGGGTCTACAATAACTAGCAACTCATTCAACCAGACGTTTAAAGGCTGTAGCTCGTTAAACAATATATCCGAAAAATTGTTTCAGAAGGCTACAAGTTTAACCGAAACTGCGTTTACCAGCACATTCCATCAATGCACAGGCTTAACCAGTATTCCTGCGGATTTATTCCGTTATAACACTGGGATGACCACTCAGTCATTCCCAAACACATTTTTTGGTTGCACAGGCTTAACCACTATCCCTACAGATCTATTCCGCTACAACACAGGTGTGACCTCCATTGCGTTTTACTCTACATTTCGCGACTGCACTGGCCTAACCAGCATTCCAGCAGATATATTCCGTTATAACACTGGGATGACCACTACTGCGTTTAGCGCAACATTCATGGGTTGCACCGGTTTAAATGGGTACGCAGTTCAAGCGGATCTATTAAGGTACAACATCTTAATGTCAGGCACGTCCACAGCATCAAATATGTTCTCCGGAGTCACATTGAATACGGTGGCATACAGCAATCTGCTGATATCGTTGAACACCTACTTGACTGCTTCTAGTTTGGGGTTCGGTGGAGGCTCATCAAAATACGACAGTTCCGCAACAACAGCAAGAGCCGCTCTAGTTGCCCGAAGTTGGTCTATCGTAGATGGAGGAGCAGCGTAACATGCAATATTGCCAAGTCAGTCCAAACGGTCAAATCTCAGGGCCCCAGTGGCTACCACAGTCCTTCACGACTGTTTCCAACTTCAACGCTCTCGATGACGCAAGTTTAGCCACATACGGCTATTACCCCTACACGCAGTCGCCCATCCCAGCGTACAACCCTGCCACCCAGCGGATTCAGCAGAGTTTCACATTCGATGGCACATCCGTGAGCGATTCATGGACGGTCGTTGATCTGACAGCAGAACAACAGCAAGCCTACGTGATTGAAAAGCTCACCGAGATCGGCAGCGGCATCGGCTCATTCCTCGATCAACAGGTTTCAGTCAAGCAGTACGACAGCATCCTGTCGGCCACAAGCTGGACTCTCTCCAACATCACGACCTACAAGTCCGAAGGTGAAGCCGCAATTGCCTATCGGGACAGCGTCTGGAGTCAATTCTACAACATGGTTCAGGCTGTTCAGGCTGGCACTCAGGCTATCCCCACAGTGGGCGAGTTCTTCGCAAGCATTCCACCGCTCTGGCCTGTCAACAACGGCACATCCAACGGCACTGCTAACGGGCCAATCTGATGACCTTCAACGCTGCCGCCAAGAACTTTATCGTACTCATCACAGTTGCAATCGTGCTGCTGTTGGTTGACTTGATCAAATGGCAAAGCGGCAGTGTGACATGGTCGGAAGCGATCTGGGAAGTTAATCAGCACAGCTTAGGCTTCGCGTTGGGAGTTGGAGTTGTCTTGGGCCACTGTTTTACTGTGCCGAAAGGGCTATCCAAATGACCGGAAGAGAATTTCTCGCCTGGATGATGGGCAGACAAAAGCCAACGCCTGAAGAAATGGCAAAACGGCTGGCACGGCAAAAGGCAATTGAGCGATACAACGTAGACTCCAGACGGCATGCCCAACTGGTCACCCAGCTTGTCAATGTGCCTCCACCAGTGTTTCAGAACTACCTTGACGACCCGAATTACGTCTGGAATCCATCCGTCATCCCTGTGCCACCCAAGCCGAGACCAATTTGATGAGTCCAGTCGTCAACTACACTTACGCAGCACGTTTAGAACGAGTCATCGACGGTGACACTGCTGTTCTGCTGATCGACCTCGGCTTTGACATATCAACGAGTCAGCATGTCCGGTTCAAGGGCTACAACGCACCAGAGATGCACAAGTCTCTTGCAATGGAAGGCTCCAGAGCCAAGGCCGAACTGGAAATGCTGCTTGCTGGAAGGCGATTGGTGGTCAAAACCACTAAAGACTTCCAGCAGACATTTGCTCGCTATCTGGCCGATGTTTATGTGATTCATCAGACCGGCATCGAATCAGTGTCGGAACACATGATTCAGGCTGGTTTCAACGTACCACAAGGGGACTGAGATGCAACCAAACTGGATTGGCCAAATTAACGCGACGCAAGCCAGGGCGATCATTATTCGCATGGCTTTGGCGGGTACAGTGACGGCGCTGGGAGTTCTCAGTCAACACCTTGATTCCATCGTTGCGACCACCAGCCCTTTGGGTATGGCTTTGGCGTTTGGGATTGCCCAAGCGATTTACTATCTCAACTCTGGCCAAACGCCACCAGCACCTAAGGGCTGAGCCAATGCGGATCGAGGAAGTAATCAACCCCGACTATGGCTGGATTGTGCCTGTGGCCCAGCTCGTCACAGATAAAGCGGTGCAAGACAGTTCAATTGACCCGTCTATCCCACAAACCATGTATGCGTTTGCCGCAATCATCTATGCCATCGCAGCCTATCGCAGGTCTCTCAGAGACCCAAAAAAGTGAGCAGTCTCCCGCCGCCTACCGTCTCACCGTCGAGATGACAGGCGAGACGGTTTTCATTCCTCAGTCCCCAGAAGGGTAAGGTGATCCTTGTTCGCAGAGTACACGATCTACGCAGTTCAGGCTTGTCAGTCCGGCCAGTGTCCAAAGCAGACAGTGACCACGACGACGACCAAAACTGTCACCGTCACAGAATCGCCAAAAACAGCCCCTGTGATCTTTCTGGCCCCTGAACGTCCAAAGCGACGACTGGCATTGCCACGGCTCTTCCAAGGGCCGAAAGTGTTCGTCTGTGTGAACGGTGCGTGCAAATGATTTCAAAAATCATCATCCGACTGTTGACTCCGATCATCGTGGAGGTGATCCGCGAGCTGCTCTCCAAGCTGGCCCAAGGTGAGCTGGTGAGCATTGACGAGGCAAGCGTCAAAGCCGCCATGCATCAGCGTGAAGAGTCGATTCAGTCGCAGCTCAAATCTGTCCAATGGGAGGTCGGCCTGTGATCGGACTTCTGGTCGCAGTTCTGCTTGCACAACAACCTGTTCCCTCGACTCTGGTTCCGCCAGCAGCTGAGGAACGGGTGGTTTTCAGTCACGCTGGATTCACCTACTTCGTAGGGAAGTCCAGCGGAAGTGTCATCGCCATCGAACAGGGTGGTGTTCGACCAGTCCCGCCACCAGTCCCTGACGACGATGAAAAGCCTCAGCCTGTCGCTGGCATTAAGTGGTTTTCGGTTGTTGTGGATGAGTCCAAACCGGAGCAACAAGCATGGCGTACCGATCCAGAGATCCGCAAATTGCTAGAATCGCGTGGGATTCAGTACAGATCGTACATCGCAGGGGAGACGGACATAGATCGACTCGGGTTTCAAACCACCGTTGGACAGATCGGTTTACCGACCGTCATCCTTCAGGATCAGGCAGGAAAGATCGTCAAATCTGTCAGTCCCAAGACCAAAGCTGACCTGATCCAGCTTGTGGAGGTGATCAAGTGACTAACTTGCTTGGCTGGGTGACTCCTGACGGCGAGCTGAGATACTTGGGCAACCATGAGTCCACGCTCATGCTGGCCACGGGTAAGCAACTGCCAGACATTCCAGAGTCTGAATGGAAAGAATTCGACTTACGGGATGACCTAAAGTATCCAGTCAAGGTGAAAGACCAGAACGGTAAAGGGGCTTGCAATGGCCATGCAGCGGCATCCAGCTTGGAAATCGCTCGTTACGTTTCTGGTGCTGCTTATGTCCCTCTCAGTCCTTGGCTCGTCTATGCTGATTTATGCAATGGTTGGGACGTTGGCTCAAATATCGCAGAGGCTCTTGTTTACCTTGAAAACAAGGGGACTTGCACTGAGCCACTGGTTCCGTATGCAACAATTAATCCTTCACGGATTCCTGAGCCAGCCAGAAATGACGCCAAGCGGTTCAAGATCGAGATTGGCTACAGGCTCAATACATTCAACGATTTATGTATCGCAGCCCAGCTCCGAATGCCATTCAATTTCAGTGTTCCGGTCAACGCCAATTTCAACGTGCTTGACAAGGATGGAGTTCCAGGCAATCGAGCTGGAACGCATAACCATGCCGTCACAGGTGGTGTGGGAATGAAGCGATTGCCCAGCGGAAAATGGGCGATCTTGATGCAGAACTCATGGGGAACCCAGTGGGGCTGGAATGGCTACTGCTGGATCACCGATCGCAATGTAGCCGGAACTAGCTGGGATGCCTACTGCGTCAGTGCCACGGTGGCCGATCCCAACAATTTACCTCCAGTGTTCGCATAAATCGCACCATTGAAACGCAAAACACCTAAAAGCAGGCTCGACGCCATGCCAAGCGGCACGGGGTTGGAGCGTATTGCCCGCCGGATCCTCACGGAGCTGGGCAACAACGTGGCAAAACCGTGGCTGGCGATTTACGACCGAAAGAAGGAAGCCGATCCGTTCACGGCTCCGATTGATATGGCCGCTGAATTTATCCCAATTATTGAGGCATGGATTGACGAGTCTGGCCGGTCCTTTCTGGTGTCGCTGGGTCAGCAGGATGCAGACCAATGGCTGGTGCGTGCTCCAGAAGTGATTGAGGCCGCACGCAATGCCACGCTGGACCTCTGTCAGGAAACGATCGACCAGTTTACCAGCGATACACTTCGCACTCTGGAAGGCATGCGGGCTGATATCGCAGCCTCCATCGAGGCCGGTGAAACGGCTGGTGAATTAACGAATCGAATCAGCACCTGGGTGAAAGACAATGCACGCTGGCGAGCACGGCGCATTGCAATCACCGAATCGGCACGAGCCTATAACACCGGCCTGACAAGTGCTGCCGAGGGGCTGGACTTTATCACCGGTTGGGAACTGCTCCTGTCTGGTGACGCCTGCCCGATGTGTCAAATGATCTTTCGATTATGCCCGGTCATTCCCAAGGGCGGAACCTTTGGCACGAACGGTAAGAACAAGACTTACAAAGACCTCAAGTTTCCACCTTTTCACCCTGGTTGCCGGTGCTCGCTCTTGGAAGTCTTTGAAGACGAGATGCCAAAGGATCTGAAACCACCGGTCAGGCCGGGTGATAACGGCTACCTGCAACCGACTGAAGCGGACTACGCAGCCGCTGAAGAGGCTGGGTATCTATCGGTTGCAGTTGGGAACGCGAAATCATTCACAAAAACGGGCCGGATATTGGAGGCTGACACATGATCACTAAATCGACGGATTCCGGCATCAAGGCAAGCGATACAGGCGGGTTCGTGGGCTATGCTGCCCGCTTCCTGAACATCGACCGCCAAGGCGATATCCTTTTGCCGGGCGCTTTTCAGAAGTCGATTCAGGACTTTATGGACTCAGGTGGGCTGGTTCTGTCCGACCACGAAAACAAGACCTCTGCTGTGATCGGTACGCTGAACGATGCGACTGAAGACCGATCTGGCCTGAAAGTGGATGTCACGTTTTCCGCCACAAAGGCCGGTCAGGATATCCGCACGCTGCTTCGCGAAAAGGCAGTGCGGAAAATGTCGATTTCATTTCTGGCCAGACAGCCAGAACGATTGAGCAAAAAGCAGGTCTCAGAACTCTGGGACCGGTACGGATACAAACCAAATGCAACTCAAATCAGGCTCGCCGAAAAGGGTGCGAACCTGATCAAAGAGGTATCGGAAATAATCGAAGTCTCAGTGGTGCCGATCCCGGCCAACTCAGACGCCTCGATTATCAGTGTCAAAGCACACTCCGACGATGAAACACCGACCCCGGTGGTGGATGCCAAGCACTTGGCGAAACTGTTTCGCCAGGCGGAATTGGCTGACTCGATATTGACCGCCGCCAAGCGGTAAACGAAAGGTTCTTAAGATGAGTATTGCAAATGAAATCCGCTCTGCGGCATCCATTGCCGAAGATCGTATCGCACTCGCTTCCACAGTGATTGCACTACGTGACGAAATTCTTGCGGCTCCCGACGATGTCCGGGCCGAAAAGTCTGCCGACCTGCAAGCCGCCAACGATCGGCTTGAAGCCTGTGACAAGGAATACTATCTGGTGAAGGCCGTTGAAAACGCCAACGCCATGATCGAAAGCCTGTCGGCCAAGCCACAGCGCCCACAGCCAACCTATAAAGCCGCCACAATCGACCGCCACAGTGGTCAGGTGATTGACGGTGGAGACCTTGCCAGCCTGACAGACTCCGAAGCCGTTTCCTCCCGTGATTACAGCAAGGCGTTTGAAGGTCTTCTGGAGGCCCGTGGCAACGTCGATCGGGTCAAGAGCCGCAACCATCGCGACATGTTGGAACGATACGGTAAAGGTGGCGACAGGAACCTTGGCTGGAATGAATTCTTTATTCCATTCAGCAAGGCCATGACGCTGGCATCGTCCACGAACGGTTCCAACGCTGTGGCGCCTGACTTCCGTTTCGATCTCATCACGCAACGCTCGGTAACGCCGAAGGCATTGCAACTGTGTCGCGTGATCACGACAAATGTTTCGAGTGTCACTTTCCCGAAGAATACCGACACCAACACGGATAGTGGTCGTGTCGGTACAATCGGCACCAATAACCGGCCAACGAAGGGCGAATCACCAACCGCCACAGCAATTGACACCGGTCCGTTCTCGCAGCTCACCATCACAGCCAAGACCGGCACGATGGTCCAGGATATTTCGGCTGACTTCTTCCAAGATGCACCGGGGATGTCCAGCTACCTGCAACAAGAGTCGAGCAAATTGTTTGCAAACCGAATTGACAAAGAAGTCTTTTCGGCGACCGCACTTTCTGACTCGTGTGAAGCGATTCTGGCCAACACCTCAATCGGCACCCAGCTTTCCGGCACATCAGCCAGCCTCGGTTCGACTGATGCGACCATTTATAACAACCTTGCTGACCTGTTCTTTTCCTTTAAGGAATCCTACAGTTCAAACCTGTCGTGGGTCATGAACCGTGCCACACATGGAAAGCTCTATAAGGTCAAGGATTCGCAAGGGATTCCTCTTCTTTCGAGCTTCCAGCAAGGCACGTTCTCGAATTCACCAAGCTATCAGATGTTTGGAGTTCCAGTGAATTACGTGGAGTACATGCCAGCCTCTGGTGTGGCTTCTGCTCGTTCGATTCTGATTGGTGACTTCCAAGAGTATTACTTGCTCGTTCGCCAAGGTTTCACCGTGATTATTGACGATATGTCAAAGCAGGGTGATAACTTGATCCGGCTGAATTACAAGTACCGCATAGGCGGTGCCGTTCGCGATGCCAGCGCATTTGCCAGCATCAAAGAAGCCGTTTCCTGAGTTTGGTTCTGTTGGTGTGGTAGTCAGCCCGGCGGGTCTCTCCCTGCCCGCCGGGTCTCATTTTCACTGAGGTAAAACGATGGCCGCTTACATCTCGCAATCTGAAGCCACGACATATATCGAAGTGATTGGCACATGGGCGGCATCTGCTGCCGTGGCCTATCTATCGGCGGCATCGTCATTGATCGACCAATATTGTGCCCGCAATTTTCTTCCTGCTGACCTCACTGCCGATGTTAAATTGGCGATTGCATTAACTGCGGTGCATTTGAAAAACAATGGTCAGAATCCGGCACCGATCCAGATGGAACGCATCGGTGACTACTCCGCAATGTATCAAATCTTAAATGCTGGAAGCGTCTTGCCTGCACTTGTGACACAACTGCTCCAGCCTTACAGAGTGGTGGTGATGGGATGATCAGCCGAGACTTCCGGTTAGACTGGGATGGAGAAGCGTACAAGGCTCGCCTCCATAAAGAATTGTCAAAAGCAATCCGCACATCGGCTGGCAAGGTACGAAACGCGGCCATCAAATTGCTAAACAAGCCGGGTGCCGCTGCCACAAGAGACCTCAACAAGCAGACTGGCAAGGCTTTCAAGGGCTTAAACGCAACTCAAAAAAACGCCCTGACATTCTCAAGCGGATTAAAAAAGGTCCAAGGCTTAAAGACGGTCAAGGGCCGCAAATCCACACTGCGATTTGGTGGGACTCATAAAGGTGCCAGCCGGATTTATTGGTATGGTCCACCCCAAAATCGTTGGACGACTGCGTCCGCACCAGGCTCGCCTCCTCACAGGCAAAGTGGCAACCTCCAAAAGATTGTGGTTGAACCATCACGAGGCGGTTTGCACGCCAAAGTAGGTCCCATGGAAGGGCTGAAGTATGCACGAATCCAAGAGCTTGGCGGTAAGGGGATGATCAATCTGCCTCCTCGACCATACATGCGACCGGCGATGGAATCACAACAGGCGGACATCATGAACCGTTTCGACCAGGCGATCTTGAAAGCCTCGATTTAAATCGAAAGAAGGTCAAAATGCCATTGCCGGAAAGACTGTTAAACTCTTGTGCCACGATCTATCTGGAAGCCAACGCCAAAGGCTCCATGGGTCAGCCAGTCCAAACGCTCACCGTGATCGGTACGCCAAAATGTCGCGTCGATTTCAAATCCATCCAGCGTGATGGGCCGCCGATCGAGGGCGAGGCCCAAACCTTTTCAGTCTACCTGGCTGGATCTTGGCCTCTGACCGCCAGCCACTGGGTCAAGGTACACACCGCATCAGGCCGAGTGGCCACGGGACAGGTGGCAACATCATCTGAGGCCGCTGGACTGGGCCACAACACCGCTCTTACGGTGATCTGCCGCACGCCTGTGCCGGTGGTGGCCTCATGAGCTACAACGTACCGATGGTTATCCAATCACACTGGGCCGCCCAAACTGGCCTTCCCAGCTTATGGCTTGAGTACGCACCTGATCCGCTTGTTCCGCCATTGGCCGTGATGGAGGCGACCGGGTTTTCGCGGACTCCGCTTTCGGCTGGATCTTACATGGATTCGCACAATTACCGAATCTCAATCTTGACCACATCGGCAGAATCAACCTGGTCAATTGGCGAATCGGCAATCGAAAAGATGGACACTCTGGCGGGCGACAAAATTACCTCGGTTCAAATTGAACCGGATAGTTTGGCGCGTCCGGCAAAGGTTGGTCAGTTGGACGTTTGGGTATTCGAGTTCACATTGAAGGTCGAAATCTTCGACAATTGAAAGAGGTTAGACATGGGCATGAAGGGCAAGCCGGTAACGTTTAAGAACGGGACCATCACACTGACTCCACTGAATCAAACCACAGGCACGGCCAACACGAGCTTATCTATCAACCTGATCGCAAAATCAGGCTCGCTGGACGATAACGTCTCGGTTGCTGAAGCGAACGTGAACTGTGTTGGCAAGATCCGTGCTGCCGGTACTATGGACGTAAGCATTGAAGTCAATGCCTTCGTTTCGTCGGTTACAGGCACAGGCAACGCGAACGGAACGGTGCTCCCGTTTGCGACTGGCGATTATCTGAACGCCAACCTGGTCGCAGGATCGCTGAATTACGAGGGCGAATTCATTCTTGAATCGCTCAAAACATCTTTGGACGCTGCCGACTTTGTCACGCTGGATCTTTCGTTGAAGAACAACGGCGATCCACGCACCCGAGTTATCGGCATTGTGAACTGCGTTTAACACCTGAGAGAGATTTTATATGGTCTTTGATATTGATGACCTGATCGCTCGCAAATTCCAGTTCCGGCTCTTGGGCCGGGATTGGACTATTTCTGAGCTGACCGCAGGCGACAGGGCGGAAATCGGCAACGTCTTACGAGGAATCGTTCCGAATCCACTGACAGATGCCAAGGAAGCCTGCCGAGATCTGCCACCAGCGACAGCCAAAGAGATCTGGAAAGAAGCAAAACGGCAGTACGCTTACTGGCCGCCCCTGCCTGAGAGCGATGACGGACAAGCCTACCTGTTCTCCTCCAGAGAAGTTCAGCAGGCCATACTTTTCCACGGCCTGAAGCGAAATCAGCCGGTGACACAAGACGAGGTCAAAGGGTTGGTGGATGCCATCCCTTACCAGACGGCACTCATTAAGCTGTTGATGTTTGCTATCACCGGGCGGAGTGCAGACGACCCAAAAGACAGCACCTCTCAGGCGTCAACTGGCACGATCTGATGAGGCGATTGGTGTTAGAGGGTCACATGCGGTATCAGGACGTTCTTGAACTGACGCCTTGGCAAATCATGGTTTTGATGGTTGAAAAGCCTGACCTGACAGGCCAGTTGAGCCGCGAAACGCTGGACGAAATCATGTCGGTAGTGCCTGACAACTGGGAAGAGGTGCACTGATGGCGACCGTTGGAAACCTGTTTGTCAATATCGGTGCCGACACTGTGCCTCTGGCCCGAAGTCTGGATAAAGCCAAGTCCATGCTGAAAGGCATGGGCGGGGCTGTCTCCAGTGGAGGCAAGGGACTGCTGGCCGGTGCCATCATGGGCGGTGGTGCTGCGATTGCAATGGCGGCAATCAATGCTGCCGGTGCGGCTGTGCAGGGTCTTGGGTCCACAATTGCCGAATCCTCTAGAAGAGGTGCCGACCTCAACGAGACCCTGAGCAAGACAGGTGTCTTGATGGGCGATGCCACAGCCGATGCTGTCAAGTTTGCAAGCGAGCTGCAAAACAGCGGGCAAGGCCAGATGAAAGATATTCTGGAGTCGATCACAGGTTCGGCCATGGCCATGAAAGGTCTTGGCACTGAGACCGGAAAAGCCATCGACATTGCCAAGCAACTTGAAGCCCGAGTGGGTGATATCGCATCTCAGGATAATATCGACCCGGCCAAGATCCGTGAGGACCTGCAATCGGCTTTCGCTGGTGAACTTCAGGTTATGCGGAAGTACAAGGTGTTTCTTGATGCTGACAGCCTGAAGAAATCAGGACTGCCGATGGGTGAAGCCATAGCCCAAGGCATCATGCAGCAGACGCAACGCGCTAAAGGCGACTTTGCGAACACTCGGCTTTCGACTTCCAACATGCAGAGGACCAACTCAAACTCCATCGAAACGATGATGACAAAGTTTGGCCAGGCCATTCAGCCTGTGACTCAGGCTTTTGCCTATCTCCAATCCGTGATCCTGACGGCTATTGGTGGAGCAGGTTTCGAGGGATTCAGCGGCTTCATCGACCAGATGCGGAACACAATTATCGACATGGCGGATGGTCTGGCGGCGGCTGTCGTGGGTGTGATCATCCCGATGGGCCAAGGCTTGATGATGGTGGGCGGCTGGTTCATGTCGATCCTCAGTTCCGTGGGTGGATTCTTCCGTGATGCCATCATCGGTTTCGGCGGATTCCAAGGGATCTTTGGTCGGATGGGTGTCGAGCTGGCTTATCGTCTGGCTCAGGGGATTGATCTGCTGATGCAGCCGTTCCGCTGGATCGCCAAGCAAATGGGCATCAGCCTGGGCGAAGGCATGACGGGCATTGTCGAATCTCTTGGCCAGCGACGAGAGCAGATGGATCAAGAGGCTGGCGACAAGATCGCTGAGGCCAACGCCAAGCGTGACGCTGACAAAGCCGCAATGTCGGCAGCTTTAAAACTAGATATCCCGACTGGCACAGGTGCTATCGGCGAGATGCCTGGCAAGGCGATGCAAGCTGAAAAAAGCAAAGGTCCACAGCGATCATCGTTTTCTGCTCTGCTAAACAACGCAGCAACTGCAGACAAGCAGCTTACGGTACTGGAAAAGATTGCAGCCAACACTTCGCCCACAGGCGGTAAAACAGGTGCCGTTGACATGGCCACAAAAAAGCCCGGCCCAGACCGTTCGCCTCAACTGGTAGGAGCCTAACCCATGATCTTCCCCGGCTGGACTCCCGTGACTGACGGTTTCGGCTACACGGCTGAAGCCAACAGCGTGACCTACACAGGACGTTGGATCGTCCCATGCACTGCGGGCAACCTGCAACTTGCACTGACCTTAATCGACAGCAAGGACAGATTTCTTGCACGCAAAAATGGTGGCCCAACAGCCTCCTATCCTTACAAAGCAAAGATTCAGCAGACATTGCTTTCGGCACTCACAGCCCAAAAGATGTCATTCAAGATCCTTGACACTTATGCTCCCAACACGCTCAACGCCAACGGCACATCTGTTGATCTGAACTCAGGCATCAACACTCTGGAGAATGCCGACCTGGCCGAGGTCTCTGTGGAGTGGATGCAGGAACCAGAGAACACGCTGGGCCTCAACTGTTGCTGGGTCACCATGCAAGGCTCAGGCGAGTTTGTGGAGTTTGGCGAGAACAACACGGTGGCTGCCAAGTACACCGCAGCCGGTATCGCTGGTGGGGCTGGAGCAGACTTTGCCAACGGCACGTTTGCGCCTCTCAACAAACCAATGCCAAGAGTAGATTGCAAGGACGTCATTCGAATCGAATACCCTTGGGTGGATGCCAGCCTGGTCAACCTGGCCAACATGACGAAGATGAGAGGATCGGTCAACCGAAAGGATATCTCCATCTGGGCGGCTGGAACTTTGCTTTACCTTGGTAGCGACAACGAATACAGCATGTCACCGCTCGGCTATCCAGGCTACAAGATCACCCACAACTTTGAGAGCAAGCCACAGGACTGGAACCTGATTGACGCACCAACAGACGTGCGACCATCGGAGTCGATACGAGCCAAATATCCCGGCGCTACATCCGAACTCATGGCATGGTCCACGATGGCTCCAGTAATCGCCAACGGAGTGGCCCAAACCTCTGGCCCCAAGAACTCACACGTCTTCCGTAGCTACAACTATCAGGATTATACAACCACCCTGTTTTACTACGGCATTCTCTCGACCGCTCCGAAACCACCTGTCCCAATCGCCGTCTAAGGAGGCTCGGGTTATGGCAGCACTCAATCGACCATTCACCGGACGGGGCTTCATTGCAGGCAACGGCAATCGTGTCAACTATTCGTGGTGTGCCGTTGGAACCGGACCGGCTGACGCCAATCCTCTCATCATCGAGCATGGTTCGATCTCGGCCACAGAATCATCCAGCATCACCACCATCGGCACCACAGCTTACAACGGCTTTACCGACAGCTATTCCGGCCCCACGACCATATCAGGAACTGTGGACGGGTTCGTCACAGCCAGCGACACGGACCACACCACCGACCCTGTCAGCGTGCGGGCAGGGACAAAGATGTATTTGATCATCACGGCGGGTTCGTGGACTTATGAGGGCTGGATTCTGATATCCAATTTCAACATTTCCGTCAACTCAAACGAGATGGCATCGGTGCAATTTGGTTATACTTTCAAGACAGTGCCAACAAAACGAACGCTAGGTTTCTACCTTGGAGGAGCTTGTAACAAGCCATGAATGACGCAAGGCCAAAACAACAGCTTGTTCGTGAGTTAGACATCCGCCTGACTGCACAAGACACGTCGACTCCCAAGAAATACTCTTGGGTGGAAGTTTATAGAGATACTACAGGCAAGTGGAACAACCTAACAACATCTGGCAACATCACTTATGATCCAGCCTACGAGTACAACGATAGCAGTGTCACCATCGGCATGATTCGACCAGCTCACAGGGATACAAGAACTGGCCAGTTGCTTTTTTTTTAGCCTTAAATCAGCAGCCTGCCGGGTGCTACGTTTATTTTTATGGTTATACTGGCACAACAGTTACTGCCACAACAACAAATATCATTATGAATAGGATGATGGAGCAGGTTGAACATCAGTGGGCAATTTATAATTATCCTAGTAACTTTTCCCCAAAACTTTTTATGGAGTATGATTCTTACGCTAAAAAATGGAGGATCTGGGATTTTCACGGAACATCTGTGGCAAGCCTTGCGCCATACGGATTCAATCGCATAGGACCGACAAACAGTTTGTCAAGTAATATGACATGGATGTCTCCAGCATGGAAAAACGAAGGCGAAACAGGAGTTGCCTATGATGGAACAGCAACTTTTTATTATACAAACCCTCCTTTCTCAAATTCCGAGGTGGGTCAATTAGCAACTGGACTGATAGGTGGTTGGTACTGTGAAGTTAAAAAGACCTGTTCGTTCACACCACAGTTCCCCGGCGCGTTGACGGGCGGCACAACGTACACATGGACTGACTCTCTTGTCGGATCGAACATCACCGGGGACAATCGCTTGACTGCTTATGGGCAATTCTTGCGATCTACAAACTACTCATTCCAAGCGGTAAAGCCTTTTACTTTGCCAAGCTCAAATGGCACAGCGAATCTGTCGGTTTACAATCAGGCAAACTCAACCTTCCAATGGGTGGATTCGACAGGAAATACCGTCACAGAAACAGGATTGACCATAAATTACAATTGGTCCATTACGCCTGTCAATTCGACGGTATCGCATTACGCATCGAACGGAATACTGGCAAACGGTCCAGCAAATTCACCGGGTATCACGTTCTACCAGAACGGAAACTTTACAGTTCCGATTGCAAATCAAGTCCTGTCTACCAACTTGACTTTAACTTTCGATTCAGTACCGAATGTGACCACGTCTGGCACTGCCTGCCTGACCACAAGGAACGTGACAACACCTTATCCAGTCCATAAGGTTATCAAAGCCACTTTCATTTCAAATTCTGTGATTGGAGCATTACCGCCAAACCTTCCCAACGTTCCCGTGGCCGTGCAAAATGCAAACGGAACATACTTTTATATCTATCGCACATCTCAAACGGGATCGGCCATGTCAAATATGACTCTGGGCGGATATTACTGGCCAGTTCCTTCACAATATCAAATGGTGAACTCAAGCAAACAGAGCCATGCTCGCAGATTGTTCACGGTGACCAGCTCGTCTGTCTCGCCCACAGCATCAGCCAACGGAGTATCTTATCAGGTGTCTTTCAATCACAACTTTTACAGCACGATTGATATTCAGGGCGGCGGCTCAACACTCTACCAGTTCACATCAAACATGTCTGCAACGATACCATACACACAGGGCGCTAAAGCAAACGTCACGCTCACGACTTCGTACCCAGGCGGCGGAACTTACCAGACTTTAGACTTGGGTACACTTGAACTGGAAGTGCTTGAAGTTTAACTCATCCTATAGAAAGGGCCAATCATGCCAACAATCTCGACGGGAACGTCAACCGCAAACGCGACCATCCCAAGCATGCAGATAACACTGAACGACCACATCACGGTCGCTTCGCAAAAGACTTCGACTGGTGGAAGTCTGCTGATATCTTCGGCTCAGATCGACGATGTTTATTCCACGGCCAATTCCGTTGATAGCGGATACGCCACACACCTGATCGACGGTTCAATCACCGCAAATGGAACCGCTGTGACCTTTGGCAACAGCACCACATCTCTGGGCGACATCATGACTCCTGTGACGCTCAGGTACTTGCGAGTTGCAAACGACCAGACGAACGCGTCAATTGTGCTGACTTCAAATATTACCGGCTTCCCAGTCGCAAATATTACTCCCGGCGGACACATCAAATGGTTCGCCAATGCAACCGGTCTGACGATCCCTGCCAACGGCACCATCACCGCCACAGGTGCCAACACCACCCAAACCCTTAGAATCACGATGTTGGTCAACTAACAATAAATAAATTAGCCCGCAACCCACATACCTCGTAAACCACGGGCCATCAATGATCAACTGAAAAAGCGTGTCCAGAGCGGTCCGGGCGCCCCCCCTTGTTTGCTGATCACTGGTGGGCGAACATACCCGCCAGCAATCCCGCTCCGGCCTTCGCCGGTTGTGTGAGATTGTATTATAGCGGGCACAGTTTGTTTTGCCAGACTACTTATAAATTATGAAGTATGTGACATCACAAGCCGATAATTATCTTAGGCGGAATCATTTGTCACTTGCATGGAGGTCAGTCACATGGCATCTTGGACAGTCACTCTATCGTTTTTCGGGGCCAGCATCACATTGGCCCAGCAACCTGGCGAATCAGACTCATGGACGGACCCAAACGAGCCGGACGACCAAAGACCCGAGAGGTCAAGCCGCCGACGAAGACGGCCAAGCTATCGGATGCGCCGGGGCGTGCGTCCCGTTTCACGATCTCGATCAGCTCAGAGCAACGCATCAAGCTGGCGTACATGGCTGAAAGAAACGGTATCTCTGAAGCCGAACAGATTCGGAGGCTAATTGATGAGGCAAAGTTATGAAACCATTCCAAACTCATTCCAAACTTATTCTAAACTTATTCCAGAATGATTCTGGAACCATCCCGATTTCATCCTGATTTCATCCTGATTTCATCCCGGATCAATTTAGGATGCTAATTCTCTTGACACTTACC
>OFRA01000028.1_pt1 | contig 36524 bp, 29 predicted proteins | sample 1543001 | NCBI WGS metagenome assembly OFRA01 (sample SAMN07774221, study PRJEB24372) | wastewater metagenome | isolation source: Lake Maggiore Verbania | place: Italy: Verbania | collected 2015-12 | reverse complement strand
CAACCCCGCCGACGTAGAGGTCAACGCCGCCGGTGTGTCCATCGGTCGGTGGGCCCATCCAATAGCGCTCAACTTCTTTGTCGACAAACGCCGTGGTGTTGGTGGGGTCGAGATAGCGCAGCTCATACCAACACGAGCCGGCCCATTGCGGCATCACGTTAACTTCGCGTCGATAAGTTTTTTTGCCGTCACCAAGGTCAAGTTCGACTTTCAGCCAATCGGTAACTCGCGCGAGCGGCGGCATCGGATCAGTTGTTTCGTCGTTGGGGTCAAGGGCTTGCGGTTTGAAATCAGTGAGTTCAGGAAGTTTGACTGGCAACAACTCGTCTGGTACTGAATGTGGCATGTCGTTTTCGTCGTAAACAATCGGAAAAGGCTCACCCCAATAACGCTGTCTTGAAAACAACCAGTTGCGAAGTTTGTAGGTAATTGCCGCCTCGCCAGATTTATTGTTTTCAAGCCATGCGTTAATTTGCTCAATTGCTTCGCTCATTGAACGCTTGCCGTCGAGCGAAAGATTTTTGTTTGACGAGTTAATGTAAGTGCCCTCACCGACGAAAGCTTTTGGCCACAGCGTGCAATCGGTAGTCGGCGCAATGACGTTGCCTGCAAACCAGTCGTCTGGTGGCATTTGAATGGCGACAATTGGCAAGTTGTAGGCGCGGGCGAACTCGAAGTCGCGCTGATCACCCGATGGCACGGCCATGATCGCGCCTGTGCCGTAACCCATCAACACATAATCTGCAATCCAAACCGGAATCTCGTCACCCGTCACAGGGTTGGTCGCAGTTGCCCCCGTATCAACACCAGTTTTTTTGCGATCATCGTTTTGTCTCTCGTTGTCGTTGAGTTTGCGTGCATTGTCTCGGTACTTTTCAACTGCGGCACGCTGTGAATCGCTCGTCAACGCATCAACAAGAGGATGCTCTGGTGACAGCACCATAAATGTTGCGCCAAACAATGTGTCGGGGCGAGTAGTGAAAACTTCAATCTCGCCAGCTTTAGATGCAAACCTCACGCGTGCGCCGGTGCTGCGACCGATCCAGTTGCGTTGCATCAATTTGATTGACTCAGGCCAATCAAGTCGGTCGAGGTCGTCAAGCAAGCGGTCCGCATATGCAGTGATGCGCATCGTCCATTGACGCATGTTGCGTTTAAAAACCGGATAGTTGCCGATATCGCTTCGGCCTTCGGCGGTAACTTCTTCGTTTGCCAAGATCGTGCCGAGTCCAGGACACCAGTTCACTGGCGCGTTCGCCAGATAAACCAAGCGATGATCATCAATAATTTTGCGTTGCTCAAGTGTTGATAGCGACTTCCATTCGGTGTTGGCATGCGCACCAGACAATTTGCGTTTGCCAGAGTCGAACTCGCGCTGGAGCTCATCAATATGGCGGGCTTTTTTAAGTTTCTCGTCGTACCAAGAATTGAAAATCTGCAAGAAGATCCACTGCGTCCAGCGATAGTAACTCTCGTCGGTCGTGCTGACACTGCGCCGTTGGTCGTGGGCGAGACCCAAACGTCGAAGTTGTCGGCGCATGTTTGCAATATTCGACTCGGTATTGATCCGCGGATGAATGCCCGTCACGATTGCGTGCTGCTCGGCAGGCAAACCGAATGAGTCGTAACCGATTGAATGCAAAACATTTTTTCCGGTCATGCGTTTGAAGCGACCAAAAACATCGGTCGCGATGTAACCAAGCGGATGACCAACGTGCAGACCCGCGCCCGACGGATACGGAAACATGTCGAGAATAAATAGTTTCTCGCGGCCTGCTACTGCTGATTTGTCGGCCAGGGGGCCGGCGGTATTTGGTGCTTCAAAACTGTGATTTTCATCCCAGTGGTTTTGCCACCTCTCTTCGATACTGGCTGCCAGCAAAGCGTTATATCGATAGGCGGGTATTGACCCTCCGCGACCCGGTTGAGGCGTGTCTGTTGTTGAGCCCATGACCTCCGTATCCTAAACGGCGTATGGCTAATCAGCGACGACGCTCGAAACCGGCACGAACCGACACTCGTCGGCGCTTTGCGCGTACCGCAAGGTTGAGCGAAACGTTGCGTGAAGTCATCGCCGATGAACTCACCAAAATTGACGACGAGCGACTTGGTTTCCTGACAATTACGACTGTTGACGTTGACTCTGAAATGAACCGTGGCATCGTTTTTTATGACTCGATACACGGCGTCGAGGGCGATGAGTTGATCCTTGAGGCGCTCAACGATCATCGCAAAAGACTGCAGTCAGTTATCGCCGATCAAGTTCGTGCACGTCGCACACCGATTTTGCAGTTTCGCCCTGATGATGCAATCCGTGCGGCACAACGCATTGAAGAAGTGTTGCGTCAAGACGAAATTAGGCGTAAAGAACTTTTTGGCGACAAGAAGTCTGAGAGTTAATTTCCGTGGCTCGGCGTAGGCCACCAACACGACACGGGCTCGTCATCGTCGACAAGCCATCGGGCATGACAAGCCATGATGTAATCAACGTATTGCGCAAACAACTTGGTGAGCGAAGAATTGGTCACGCGGGCACTCTTGACCCAGATGCAACCGGAATTTTGTTGGTTGGCGTTGGTTACGTCACACGGTTGTTGACATTTCTTTCGGGGTTAGACAAAACGTATACGGGGCAAATTGTTTTAGGTACCGCTACATCGACACTTGATTCGTCTGGCACAGTTACTGCCACACACGACATGTCGCACATCACGCTTGAAGAAATTCGCCGTGTGGTCGCACAAAATTTCGTCGGCGAGATAAAACAAGTGCCGCCGATGGTTTCTGCTTTGAAAGTCGGTGGTGTTCGGTTGCATGAACTCGCGCGTCAGGGCGTCGAAGTTGAACGCGCCGAGCGAGCACTTACGATTCACGAATTCAAAGTTCTTGAAATGCCTGAACCTGGCGTTGTGAATGTCGAAGTGCGGTGCTCATCTGGCACATATATAAGGTCATTGGCCGATGACTTAGGTCGGGCACTCGGGGGTTCGGCGCATCTGCGTAATTTGCGTCGCACTGCCGTGAGCGATTTTCAGCAAAGCGAAGCGTCGCCGTTGGAAGATGTTGTAGTTCACCCACCGATCACAGCAGTGCGCACTATGAGTCGCGTTGTGGCCGACCAGGCAATGCAAGCGATGATCAAAAACGGTCGTGAACTCGAAAAGTTTGACTCACCAGCGCCGTGGGTGCTGGTCGACGAGAACAACTCGGTACTTGCGATCTACGAACAAAGTGCGTCTGGGCGAGCCAAGCCAAGCGTCGTAATGGCCAACGCAGTATCGTGATTTCAATGCAAATTCTCAACGACACGAGTTTTGATTTCGGCAAAAATGCTGCTCGGCGTCGCAGTGTCGTGACAATCGGGGCATACGACGGCGTGCACCGAGGACACCAAACAGTCATTGAGCAAGTTCGCCAACAGGCAGAAATTCTTGATGCTCGCAGCGTGGTTGTTACTTTTGATCGCCACCCTGCAAGCGTCGTAAGGCCTGCTTCGGCACCATTGCTGCTCACCGATCTGGATCAAAAACTTGAATTGCTCGCTGCCACGGGTCTTGATGCAACTTGCATTGTTAAGTTTGATGAAGAGTCAAGCCGCGAGGCACCGAGCGATTTCGTGAAGAGAGTTTTGGTTGATGGATTATCAGCCAAGCGCGTGATCATCGGCGAAGACTTTCACTTTGGTCACAAGCGTGGTGGCAATGTCGCGCTACTACGAGAACTTGGCCCGAAGTTTGATTTTGATGTGACGCCAATTGAACTGATCGCTCGCGGAGACGGGGTAGATGAGCCGGTCAGCAGCACGGCGATTCGGCGAGCGCTGGCTGGTGGGCAAGTTGAATTAGCAACACAACTACTCGGGCATCACTTTGAGGTGCGAGGAAAAGTAGTGCACGGTGACGAGCGAGGTCGCACAATTGGTTTTCCGACTGCGAATATTGAAGTGCCAAAAGCAATCTGCATTCCCGCAGATGGTGTTTATGCAGGTGTGCTCGTGCATCAAGATGGTTCGAAGCATGTTTGTGCGATCAACTTGGGTCGCCGTCCAACCTTCTATGAACACGCCGACCACTCTTTGCTAGAAGCGCACCTACTTGATTTTTCGGGCGACCTCTATGACCAAAGCGTTCGTGTCTCGTTTACCCACTTTTTGCGAGGCGAGCGTAAATTTGAAAACATCGATGCGTTGAAGATGCAACTCAAGAACGACATCGAGCAAACCCGCGCCGTTTCAGGGCTTTAAAATTTTTAGCGCTTAGTGCGCCACAAAAACTGGGTCTTTGCCATAAACAGTTGATCGCTGTTGCAAGATTCGACCTAGAGGTTCGACAATTTCTCTGAATGATTCTTCTGTCATTTCTTGACCGTGGCTTGCACCAGCGGCGCGTGAAATGTTTTCGTTCATCAATGTTCCGCCGAGATCGTTGCAACCACTTTGCAAAAGTTGTGCCGCGCCAGCCTTGCCAATTTTGGTCCATGAAACCTGAATGTTGTCGATCAGTCCGTGATAGGCAATTCGTGCAATCGCATGCATCAACAAGGTCTCTCTGAAGGTCGGTCCACGACGCGACTTGTGCTGCAAGTAGATCGGTGAGGCCATGTGTACAAACGGTAGACCCACAAATTCTGTGAACCCACCAGTTTCTTTTTGTAGGTCGCGTGTGCGCACGATGTGTTTTGCCCAACTGATCGGGTGTTCAACTGAACCAAACATGATCGTGATGTTCGAGCGCAAGCCAGCTTTGTGAGCGACCCGATGGCACTCAAGCCACTCTTCGGTGTTGATTTTGTCGGAACAAATGATCGCTCGCACGTCATCATCCAAAATTTCAGCAGCTGTTCCTGGCAGTGATGCCAAGCCTGCTTCTTTCAAACGCAAAATGTATTCACGCAGTGGCTCACCGAGACGACGAGCACCTTCAGTTACTTCGAGCGCAGTAAAACCGTGCACGTGCATCTCGGGCACGGCATCTTTGACGGCGCGTGCGACGTCTATGTAATAGTCACCATCAAAGTCGGGATGAATTCCGCCTTGAAGTGTCACTTCTGTTGCGCCAAGATTCCAGGCTTCGCTCGCGCGCGCAGCAATGTCGTCAAGCGTCAATAAATAAGGAGTGCCGCGCAGGTTGAGACTGAGAGGGCCTTTTGAGAATCCACAAAATTTGCATTTGAAAGTGCAGACATTGGTGTAGTTGATATTTCGATTGTGAACCCAAGTCACCACATCGCCAACCACCGATTGGCGCAATCGATCTGCGACTTGAGCAACTGCATCTACTTCACGACCTCGTGCACCAAAAAGTGTGACGATTTGCTCTTGGTCAATTTCTTGACCCAGATCAACCCCGCGCAAGACTTCGGCAACTGGCCCTGACTTCAATTCGCTTGGCCCATGTGATGCACGTGACGAGCCAGCTTTGTGTTGTGCGCCAATCAATAGTGGTGGCGGGTTGTTTGAACCCGAATACCACTGGGTCGAGCGATGACCCACCAAAATGATTTCTGCACCATCGTGCACTACATCGGCTGCAGTTACTTTTTCTGGCCAAACCTGACCCGGATCATCGCGACCCAAACCTTCTGCGTCGCTTCGGTCGAGCACTCTGAAATGCAATGAATCATCCAGCCACTTGCTTGGTGCAGTTGCGAACTCTGGATAAATCGTCAGACGCGGCGCCAATGATTTGTCGCGATTCTCGGTTGCGACACGCAACTTTTCGAGCGACGGCCATGGACGTTCAGGGTTGACATGATCTGCCGTGATTGGCGACACGCCGCCCCAATCGTCGATGCCCGCATCCAGAAGCACGCCGAAGTCATCACTTAAATTCGGCGGTGCCTGCAGATGAATCTCCGGTGGCAAAATCACTCGGGCTGCAGCAATCGACCAAAGATATTCATCTTGTGGGCAAGCGGGGGCGTGTTGCATGATCGTCAGCGGCTTTGGCAAAAAGTTCTGCACGATCACTTCTTGTACGTGTCCGTGTTTCGCGTGTGATGCAGCGATTGCTTCGAGTGCAGCAATTCGGTCTTCGCGATTTTCGCCAATACCAACCAAGATTCCAGTTGTGAATGGGATCTTCAGTTCGCCAGCAAGATTCAGCGTGTCGAGTCGGCGTTGTGGTTCTTTGTCGGGGGCTCCACGGTGACAATCCAAGTCAGCGCGCAGCGATTCGATCATCATGCCCTGCGAAGGTGAAACTTTGCGCAACATTTCAAGTTCGTCGCGATACAGCGCGCCCGCGTTGGCATGGGGTAGTAGTCCTGTTTCTTTCAGCACGAGTGCAGCCATGTCGTGCAAGTAATGCACTGTGCTGTCGTAATTGTTTTGCTTTAACCACTCGCGTGCGACTTCATATCGCAGTTCGGGTCTTTCGCCAAGAGTAAATAAAGCCTCGTGGCATCCGACTTTTGCTCCTTGCTTGGCGATTGCAAGTACTTGTTCCGGTGAGAGATACGGGTTCTCTAATCGCGCAGGTGGCTGGGCAAATGTGCAGTAACCACATTTGTCGCGACACAACATCGTCAGCGGTATAAAAACTTTTGGCGAAAAAGTTACTCGGGTGCCGAATTGTTTGTCGCGAATAGCTCTGGCTTCGCGCATTAAATCAGATGTTGGCGTATCAAGTACGCGACGGCTCTCAGACAACGTGACCCTCCGATGGGTTTAGATGAAAATATGTTGAGAGCGCCCGACCAAGTTTCTTCACCGTGTTAGAGAGGTGAGGATTCTTGTATTAGCCGTGCGCCTCTAACCGTAGCGCCTTGCTTGCTTTGTGGCAAGCGCCAGTATTCGGCCACTTAGCCGATAGTTACTTGGTCAATGCTCGAAAGAGCGCACGAACATTTTGCCCCGAGATTGGCACGCGATGACCTGTTCGCGAGATAAACCCGAGTTGCACACCAGTTGAAGGGTCAAGCACGGTGAACACTTGCTCGTGACCGTCGGCGTCGACAATCACGTCTGTAAGCAACGGCACTTTGGCCTCGGCAAGTGCCTGCTGCACGAAGCCAGCGTTCAGAACTTCTATCGCAATGTGTTGCACACCCGAGCCATGTGTTGCCAGATGTGCATCAACGCCTGGGTCGCCAGGGCCGACCAACACAACTGTCACGCCACCAGCGTCAGCTGTAACGATCGCCGAGTCTTGTGTTGGTGTTGTTTTGAATCCAAGCGAACTCAGAAACTTAATTGCAGCGGGCAAGTCAGCAACTGCGACAACAACATGGTCGATGCGACACGCAACTGTGTCTAGCGCCGAGCGCAGTGCATCGGCTGTTTTGCTCGGTGCTGGTTCTGTGCGGTCTTCGGCGATTTCAATTCGATGTGTTTCTGCGAGCAAGATGCGAAACAGTTGCTCTGTGAAATCAGGATCAACTTGCTTATCAATTGCCCATTGTCGGCGCATGTTCAAAACTTCTCGCACTCGCTGTGGTTGCATCACTGCGGTTGCGGTTTGTGCTTTGACGGCGGCAACATCTTTGCAAACTGCCATGCGTTGGGCGAGTAGGTCAACAATCGCGGCGTCAATCTCGTCGATCTTTTTTCTAAGTGAGTTAAGGTCGCTCAACGGCGCCACCACTTTTTCTTTGGCGGGTTCATTCGTTCAATATGTTTGGCCAGCATGTCCATTTCGATATTGACTTTGTCGCCAATCTTGCGCACGCTCAATGTTGTTACGTGGGCCGTGTGCGGAATCACCGCAACACAAAACGTGTCGCTGGTTAGATTAAAAGCAGTAAGGCTGATGCCGTCAACTGTGACCGAGCCTTTTTCAACGATTAGGTGCATCAGGTCGCGCGGTATGCGCACGACAAGATTTGGTGCAGGCTCGACAACTTCGCCGACAGCGTCGACATGACCGAGCACGAGGTGCCCGCCAAGACGATCGCCGAGTGCCATCGGTCGTTCAAGGTTGACGACGTCGCCAACTTTCATTGCCCCTAAATTTGTGCGCGAAAATGTTTCATCGCTGACGTCGGTGCTCCAAGACTGTTGATCCAACGACACGACGGTGAGGCAGCAGCCATTGACGGCGATCGACGAGCCAACTTTTGATCCGTCCAAGACGGTGTGCGCCGAGATACGCAGGCGCGAACCACTCAGTTCTGCGACCTTGCCAAGTTCTTCAACGATTCCCGTGAACACGCCATCTGACACTACTTATATAGACGCGGTTGCAGGTGGTGGTTTCGCTTGGAACTCGGCATAGATTGAAGGGGTCCACTAGGGCTAATACCTCTGGTGAGATGCCAACGATCAAAAGGTCGGGGCGTCCAGATCTCTCACCGGCTTGCAAAGTCGGACAGTGAGACTTCGAAAGGCAGAACCAAAATGGCGATTAGCCCAACAAAAGACATCATCAGCAAACACGGACAGCACGCGAAAGACTCCGGTTCACCAGAAGTACAAATTGCACTTCTCACTGACCGTATCAACAGTCTCACCGAGCACTTGAAGAGCCATGTGAAAGACCACCACTCACGTCGTGGACTTTTGATGATGGTTGGTCGTCGTCGCCGAATGCTTGATTACGTGCGTGATAACGACATCGAGAAGTATCGAAAACTTCTTGAGTCACTTGACTTGCGTCGTTAAACAATTTTTAGGTTATTCAAATTAATAGAAAACAAATAAACAAAACATAAAAAAGTCGAACAACTTGACGTTGGTTGTCAGTTGAGCATTTCGCGGATGAAAGAAGTCTTCGCGAGGTTTCCAACTGGGAACCGACAATTTGTTCGGCACAAAAGTTTGCGAGTCCGCAAAAAAGCGGCGCAGACACGAAAGGAAATATCATGGCCGAGGCCATTTCAGTAAGCGGTGCAGTTTCAGGTACCGATAAGACCCTGTCGTTTGAGACAGGCAAATTCGCTTTGCAATCGCAAGGCGCAGTAGTAGCTCGAATCGGTAAGACGACAGTTCTTGCAACAGCAAACGCAGCAAAAGGCGTGCGCGACGGCATCGACTTCTTTCCGTTGACAGTTGACGTTGAAGAGCGTGCATACGCAGCCGGAAAGATCCCAGGTTCTTTCTTCCGCCGCGAAGGTCGTCCAAGTCAGCAAGCGATTCTCACATGTCGTCTTACAGACCGTCCGTTGCGTCCTGCGTTTCCAGATGGATATCGCAACGAAACACAAGTTGTAATCACCGTCATCGGTGCAGATCAGACGAACCCGCACGATGTGCTGGCAATCAACGCAGCATCGGCATCATTCATGATCTCGGGAATCCCATTTGAAGGTCCGATCGGCGCAGTGCGTTTGGCATTTAGCCAAGACGGCGCATGGATCGCACATCCAACATTCACCGAAGGCGAAGAGTCGACGTTCGAATTGGTTGTTGCAGGTCGAGAACTCGACAATGGAGATGTCGCCGTGATGATGGTTGAAGCAGGCGGAACAGAAAAAAGTTTCACCTACTACGCAGATGGCGCACCGAAAGTAACTGAAGAAGTTATTGCAAGCGGGCTTGAAGCATCAAAGCAATTCATCAAAGAGTCAATCAAACTGCAACGACAACTTGTTGCCAGCGTGATTGCGACTCGCGGTCCGATTGAACCGCTCAAGTACACCCCAGTTCTTGATTACACCGAAGAGCTTTTCGCTGCAGTCGAGGCCGCAGCCACCAGCAAACTTCAGCCGGCGATTCGTATCGCCCTAAAGAGTGAGCGCAATGCAGCAACCGATGCAGCAACAGCAGAGACACTTGCTGAACTTGCCGAAAAGTTTCCTGGTCAAGAAAAGCAGATCAAAGAAGCTGTTCGTTCGTTGACCAAGAAGTTGGTGCGCAAGCGTGTTGTTGACGAGGGCATTCGTATCGACGGTCGTGGACCAGCAGATCTTCGCCCAGTTTCGGCCGAAGTTGGTTTGATCTCGACAGCACACGGCACGGGTTTGTTTCAACGTGGCGAGACTCAAGTGCTCAACGTGTTGACGATGGCGATGCCAAAGATGAATCAGATGATCGACTCGATCACACCTGAAACATCCAAGCGTTACATGCACGATTACAACATGGCCCCATGGGCAAACGGAGAAACCGGCCGAGTCGGTACACCAAAGCGTCGCGAAATCGGCCACGGTGCACTTGCTGAGCGCGCGTTGTTTCCTGTTGTACCAAGCCAAGAAAAGTTTGCATACACATTGCGCTTAGTTAGCGAAGTGTTGTCGTCAAACGGTTCGACATCAATGGCTTCAGTTTGTGCATCAAGTCTTTCTTTGATGGACGCCGGTGTGCCGATTGTTGCGCCAGTCGCAGGTATCGCCATGGGTCTGATCTTTGATCAAGGCAAGTACACAGCCTTGACAGACATTCTCGGTGCAGAAGATGCATTCGGCGACATGGACTTCAAAGTTGCCGGCACTGCAGATGCAGTGACTGCATTGCAACTTGACACAAAAATCGAAGGTATCCCGAGCGATGTTCTGGCCAAAGCTTTGCAGCAGGCAAAAGAAGCACGCTTGAAGATTCTTGACGTAATGAACTCGGCGATCAGTGCACCTCGTGCAACTGTCAACGAGAGTGCGCCAAAGATCGTTACCTTCACAATTCCGCTTGACAAAGTCGGCGAAGTAATCGGACCAAAGGGCAAAGTAATCAACACTATTCAGCAAGAAACTGGTGCTGAAATCAACGTGTCTGACGACGGCGCAACCGGCATCATCACAATTGGTTCACCAGACAATTCAAAAGTTGAAGATGCGAAGTCACGCATCTTGGCAATTGTTGATCCTCCGACAGCAGAACTCAATGCTGTTTACACCGGTCGTGTTGTCAATACCGCAGCCTTCGGTGCATTCGTAAATATTCTTCCTGGCCGTGATGGCTTGGTGCATATTTCGAAACTCGGTAACGGCCAGCGTGTAGCACGCGTCGAAGATGTCTTGAACATCGGCGATGAAGTGCAAGTTCGAGTCGACGACATTGATGACCGCGGCAAAGTAAGCCTCAGTTTGATTGGTCCAGATGGCGAAGTCATCAAGGGCTCAGCAGGCGGTTCGTCAGATTCTGGCGACAGAGGACCACGTCAAGACCGTGGTGATCGTCCGCGTTCAAATGATCGTGGCCCGCGTAATAGCGATCGTCCACGTTCAAATGATCGTGGCCCGCGTAACAGCGATCGTCCACGTTCAAACAATCGTCCAGACCGTAACGACCGTAACGACCGCAACGATCGTGGCCCGCGCAACAATGACCGCAATGTTTCATCAGATGCAGTCAGCGTGAGCTTTGAAGAAGAGTTTGATCGTGATTTGCGCAACGAACTCGGAGATCTCGGCTGAGATGACAATCCGCGTCGGTGTCATTGGCGCTGCGGGGCGAATGGGCGCAACAGTCTGCGCTGCTATCGCTGCCGATAAAAACTTAGAGCTGGTTGCTGCAGTAGATACTGCTTCAACTGGTTCTGTAGTTCAAGGTGTCACGGTTTCGAAAGATCTTCGTGCACTTGCCGATGCAAAAGTAGATGTTGCAGTTGACTTCACCGTCGCTGCTGCATCACGCGTGAATTTGCCATGGTTGGCAATGCACAATATGCACGCGGTAGTTGGCACTACTGGTTTCACCGACCAAGACATCGCTGATTTTGGCAAGATTTTTACTGCCAGCAATTGCATCGTTGCCCCAAACTTTGCAATCGGCGCAGTGTTGATGATGCGTTTCGCCGAGATTGCGGCACCATTTTTTGAAACTGCAGAAATCATAGAAATCCACCACGACGGCAAGGCCGACTCACCATCGGGCACAGCAATTTCAACCGCCAAGCGAATGGCAGCAGCCAGCAGCACTTGGGCGAAAGACCCGACGACGCACGAAGCGATTGCTGGTGCGCGCGGCGCGCGTGGCCCGGCAGATATTCCAATTCATGCAGTTCGCATGCGCGGGGTCGTTGCCAATCAAGAAGTTGTTCTTGGTACACAGGGCCAAACACTCACAATTCGTCACGACACGATCGATCGCGCAAGCTTCATGCCTGGCGTCGTGTTGGCATGCAAAAAAATTGCCGAGCACAAGGGTTTTACCCTCGGACTCGACAAGTTTCTTGGAATCTAAAAAAGTTTAAAGACTTTTTATTTAAGTGAGTTGATTGCCGCGTCGTAATTTGGCTCGCTGGCGATTTCGCCAACAAGTTCTGTGTGCAGAACCTTGCCTTTTTCATCTATTACGACTACTGCTCGGGCGAGCACACCCTTGAGCACGCTGCTCGTAAGCTTCACGCCGAAAGCGGCAGCAAAGTTCGTACGAAATGACGAAGCAGTCTTGACATTTGTCAAACCTTCGCTACCACAAAAACGGCCCTGTGCAAATGGCAAGTCTGCCGACACACAGTAGATCTCTGTGTTGGCGAGCGACGATGCGATCTCGTTGAACTTGCGAGTGCTTGTCGCGCAAGTCGGGGTATCGATGCTCGGGAAAATGTTAAAGATAACTCTTTTGCCCACAAGATCTTTGTTTGAAATATCTTGCAATGCGCTGGTTGTCAGCGAAAACTTTGGCGCAGGCTTGCCTTTGGTTGGCAATTTGCCGCTTACTGAAACTGGATTGCCGCCCAGAGTTACTGTTGTGCCAGATTTCTTCGGCTTTTTGACTTTCGCTACTTTCTTGACTTTTTTAGCCGACTTCTTTACTTGCTTCTTTTTCTTTGTAGCCATGGCTTCTCCGATTCTTGTAAGTGGTTAATTAGATTTTGGTCGCCCTTTACGGACTGACTGTAGTGATGAGGCTATAAATAAAAAGCCGACAACCCACCATTGATACTTCTCGATGTAACTTAAAAAGTCTTTGATTTGCTCTTCGAAAACTTTTCCACCGCGCCACAGCACCGCCAATTTGATAGCGATTCCAAGCATCAACAACGGAACAAACTTTTTCAGGCTCATTTTTCGGTGCCCAACAAGTAGGCAGACGATATTGCTGCCAGGCATAAGCACCACCATTGCCGAACCACCTTTATCAACCAGGCGTTCCGTCCATTTATATATGGCTGGCAGTTCGCCCATGTTGCCTTCAACCCAGCCCAAAGCCTTGGCCCCATACCAACGACCCACCAAAAATAGTGCGACGCCAGCAATTAAGACTCGCGTAAAGCCGATAACCGAGTAGCTAAACAAATCGATGTAGGGCACCGAACCAAACAAGTTGCGGTTGCGCGAACTTAAAAGTAGAACCAGCTTCGGTCGTTCGTCAACAAGCGCCGGCCCAATATTGCTGCCGATAGTGCCGATCGCAAATAACAATGTTGTAAGTGTCAAGACTGCTTTGCGCATTCGTAGCACGGTAGCCGACACGCTACGGTAATCAAGAGATAGTTGAGAGATTTGGTAACAACAAAAACTATTTGGGGGATTCATGAAGGGTTTGATGCAAAACACGCCGCTGACGATGGTGCATTTGTTCGAGCGAGCTGAGAAGTATCACGCAAACAAGACAATTACCACTGCTACTGCAGTTGGCAAAGATCGCACGAACTATGGCGAATGGGCGGCACGCACTCGTCAATTAGCGGGCGCGCTTGATCTCTTGAAGATTTCAAAAGACGGCAGAGTTGCTACTTTCGCCTGGAACACGGCACGGCATCTCGAACTTTATTTTGCCGCACCGTGTACTGGTCGTGTGGTGCACACGTTGAATATTCGATTGTTTCCTGAGCAACTTACGTATATTGCTAATCACGCCGAAGACGAAGTGGTATTTGTTGACCGCTCGTTGTTTGCTTTGATCGCTCCGCTTTTGCCAACTTTCAAAACTGTGAAGCATCTCGTGGTCATGGACGACGGCAAGGGTGACGTTCCAGATTCTGTGCCCGGCATGCAGATCTACAACTATGAAGAATTAATTAAGGGTGTTTCGGGTGTCGAGTTCAACATCACCGACGAAAACTTGGCGGCCAGCATGTGTTACACAAGTGGAACAACGGGCAACCCGAAAGGTGTCGTATATAGTCACCGCTCAACGTACATGCACACGATGGGTGCGATGACGGTCGATTCACTCGGTGCACGCGAAAGTGATGTCATCTTGCCGGTGGTGCCAATGTTTCATGCCAACGCGTGGGGTCTGGCACATGCTGCAGTTGCTTGCGGTGCGAGTCTTGTTTTGCCAGGACCCGATCTCTCGGGCAAAGCAATTGCAAATTTGATTGTTGAAGAAAAAGTAACTGTCGCCGCAGGTGTGCCAACAATTTGGATGGGCGTGCTTCCTGAACTTAAGGGTCGCGACACATCTTCATTGCGTGCGATTCCGGTGGGTGGCAGTGCGGTGCCAAAAGCATTGAGCGAGGGATATCGCCAAACTGTTGGTCTACCAATCTTGCAAGCATGGGGCATGACAGAGACGAGTCCGATTGCCGCGACTTGCAATTTGTCGATCGCTGATCAGCAAAAGTCAATTGAAGAGCAGGCCGAGCTTCGCACAACTGTCGGCACAATTAATTTTGGTGTGGACTGTCGAGTTGTTTTGCCAGGCACGACGACACCAGTGCCGTGGGACGGCGAAACTAGCGGCGAGTTGCAATGCGCTGGGTCGTGGATCGCATCGACCTATTACAACGACGCTCGCGCAGGTGAAAGTTTTACTGAAGATGGTTGGCTGCGCACTGGTGATGTCGCAACGATGGATTCGTCGGGTCGTATTCGTTTGGTCGACCGCACCAAAGACTTGATCAAGACCGGTGGCGAATGGATCTCATCGGTTGAAATCGAAAACGAGCTGATGTCGCATCCAAAAATTAAAGAAGCAGCTGTTGTCGGTGTGCCTCACCCGAAGTGGTCAGAGCGACCATTGGCGTGTGTCGTGCTTAACCCGGGCGAGTTGCTGACTAAGGAAGAAGTGCTCGACTACGTTCGGCCAAGATTGGCGAAATGGCAAGTGCCAGACGACGTCGTTTTTATTGATGAAGTGCCAAAGACCAGTGTTGGTAAGTTCTCTAAAAAGACTCTGCGTGAAAAATACGCAGATTACGTCCTGCCAAACCTCTAGATCGGTACCGCTAAATCAGTATTTTTGGGCAGAAATAGCACTACTTGACAATGAGACAGCTAAGGTCTTATTGTCTCACTATGGCTCGGAGTAGCACGAACACAGCGGCGGCGTTCAGCGCCCTTGAATCTCGTGTACTTGATTGCACAAAATTGGCAATCGAAAAGTGGGGTGTGTCGCGCTTCACAGTTAGTGATGTTTGTGATTTGGCTGAAGTTTCGCGCGCAACTTTGTATCGCATGTTTCCAGGTGGCAAAGAAGTTTTGCTCGAGGCACTTCATGTTCGCTCATTAGACGAATTCTTCACAACACTTTTGGATCGTGCCGCCGGCGCTGATTCGCTCGAGAACTTGTTGGTTCGGTGCGTAGTTTCAGCAACAACAGAATTGCGCAACGATCAACATCTGGCGATGATGTTGGCAACCGAGCCGGGCACGACGTTAGTGCAGTTCACTATCGACGGGTTATCGCGAATTGTTCGCGTCGCATCGGCATACCTCGCACCGTTGGCCGCCCAATATATTCCGAAGCGTGAAGCTGATGCGCTTGTCGAAGTTTTGGCCCGACTTGTAATTTCGTATTTCCTGACGCCTTCAGATCACTTCGACTTTACTGACGAAGCGAGCGTCGCCAAATTTTTGAACACGCATATCAATATTCACGAATTAACAAAAAAGTAAACCAACAAACAAAGGCAGGAACAGCAATGTCAATCACAGAGAAACAAAACAACGACATCATCGGTCGAGATCAGATCAACGATATTGAGGCGATCCTCAGTATCCCGTTGACGCCAGCAAATGAAATTGAGCATGTTGTCAAGAACAACGCTGACTCGGTTTTCACCTGGGACTATTCGTTGACTCGCGAGCCATTGCGCAAGCTCTATGAGAAGGCCAAGACCAGCCAATGGAACGGCACATTTGACTTAGATTGGAACACAGAAGTCGATATCGAAAAGACAGTTTCTATCGACCAAGCTGCAATCGGTACTGGTGTTAATACCGAATGGTACGCAGATACAAAACTCGCCAAGTGGGGCGACAAAGAGTGGCTCGAATTCGGCATCCATAGCCGCAAGTGGAGCCTCTCGCAGTTCTTGCACGGCGAGCAAGGTGCTTTGATTTGCACCAGCAAAATTGTCGAGACGGTGCCATGGTACGACGCCAAGCTTTACGCCAGCACACAAGTAGTAGACGAGGCTCGCCACGTTGAAGTGTTCGCTCGTTATCTCGACGAAAAGCTTGACGGTGGTTACCCGATTAATCCGCACCTTGGTTTGTTGCTCGACGACATTGTCAAAGATTCGCGTTGGGACTTCACGTATCTGGGTATGCAAATCATGGTTGAGGGCTTGGCGCTTGCTGCTTTCGGCTACTTGCATCAATTGACAAGTGAACCACTGTTGAAGAAACTGTTGCGCTATGTCATGAGCGACGAAGCACGACACGTGGCCTTCGGAGTGCTCAGCCTCAAAGAGGTTTACGACGGCATGAGCGACAAAGAGATCATGGATCGTCAAGAGTTCGCCTACGAGGCAAGCATTCGTATGCGCGATCGCTTCTTGCAACAAGAAGTTTGGCACCACATGGGTGTCGACCCAAAGACTTTGATTCCGTTGCTAGTTAACGACCCAACGCGAAAAGTCTTCCAACAGATGTTGTTCGCCAAGATCGTGCCGAACTGCAAGAAGCTCGGATTGCTTGACCGTAACGACAAATGGTTACGCCACCGTTTCGAAGAGATGGGCGTCATCCAGTTTGAAGACTGGGAGAACACAGACGACGAGTACCTCAAGTTCGAAATCGGTAAAGACGTCGAAATTCGTCACTAGTCATCCAAAATTCGTCAACACGCGTAGCGCCGAGCGAGTAATGAAACTCGTTAGTGCGCGCGCGGGCGAATGACTAACATCTAGCCATGCCTAGATTCGGACAAGTACTAACCGCCATGGTTACGCCGTTCGACAAGAACGGCGAACTAGACCTCGACGGTGTTCGACGCCTGGCGAAATGGCTGCAAGACAACGGCAATGATGGTCTCGTTGTGGGTGGCACAACAGGCGAAGCGTCGACTCTCACAGACGACGAAAAACTTGCGCTGTTTGCGGCCACAGTCGAGGCAGTAACGATTCCAGTTATTGCAGGAACTGTCACTAACGACACGAGGCATTCAATTCATCTGACGGCGCAAGCATCAAAGTTGGGTATTGCCGGAATTCTGGCGGTTGGTCCTTATTACAACAGACCATCTCAAGCCGGCATTTTGGCTCATATGAAAGAAGTGTGTGCAGCCACGACTTTGCCTGTTGTCGTGTACGACATTCCTGTTCGTACTGGTCGCAAAATTTCGACTGCTTCGCTTGCCAAACTTGCCAACGATGTAAAAAATGTTGCGGCGCTAAAAGATGCGAGCGGAAACCCGGCAGAAACGGCGATGTTGATGCAGCAGGTGCCAAAGAGTTTCGAACTTTTGAGTGGCGATGACGGTCTGACTTTGCCGCTGATGGCAATCGGCGCAGTCGGTGTAATCGGCGTGGCAACTCATTGGACTGGTGTCGATCATCAAGAAATGTTTAAGAAATGGAATGCAGGCGATATCGCAGGTGCGCGTGCAGTCAATGCACGAATGCTTGAGAGTTTCGCTTTCGAAACGGGCGACGACAATCCAAATCCACTGCCGAGCAAAGTAATGATGAATCATCTCGGTCTAGCTGTTGGTGAAGCGCGGTTGCCGATGGGCCCGCCACCGAGTGGCTTGGCTGAACGTGCGGCGAAAGTCTTCAGCAATTTGCAAGCAGCGCGACAAGCCGCATCTAAGTAAAACAAATAATGTCTAAAAATGTCCGGATCGCCTTTTTAGGCGGGCTCGGCGAAATCGGGCGAAACTGCATGGCAGTTGAGCAAGACAAAAAAATCTTGCTGATTGATTGCGGTCTGATGTTTCCAAAAGCCGAACACGGTGACGATGTAGACGTCATTATTCCTGATTTCAGTTGGTTGCTTGAAAGAAAAGACCGCATTGTTGGCTGTGTGGCAACTCACGGTCACGAAGATCATGTTGGTGCGCTGCAATATCTGTTGCGCGATGCGTCGTTTCCGCTTTACGGCTCGCCACTGACTTTGGGACTTGCTCGCAATCGAATTTCTGAAGCCCGACTCACCGACAAGACGAAGTTCATCGAGGTCAAAGACAACGATCGAATCAAGATCGGGCCTTTCGAAGTCGAGTTCATTCCTGTTACACACTCAGTGCCTCACGCTCATGCAATCGCACTGCACACAGCCCAAGGAGTAATCGTTCATTCGGGCGACTTCAAAATTGATCTCACGCCGGTAGATCATCGCCGCACCGACTTGGCGCGTCTCGGCTCGCTTTCTTCAAACGAAGGCATTCGGTTGTTGATGCTTGACTCGACAAACGCGGGCGAGCGCGGCCACGCACCAAGCGAGTCAGATGTTGGTGTCGTGTTGCGGGCGCTATTCAACGAGCACCGTGGCAAAAGAATAATTACGGCAAGTTTCGCGAGCCATATTCATCGCGTACAACAAATCGCCGATGCGGCAATCGACTCAGGTCGAGTGGTCGTGCCACTTGGCAGATCAATGATCAACAACATTAGGTTGGCGCGAGATCTGAAAGTTTTGACAATTCCAGAAAAGAGTCTCGTCAGCGCCGATTCGTTGGGTAAGTACGAAGACGAAGAAGTCTGCATCATTTCAACCGGTTCGCAAGGAGAAGCGATGTCGGCTTTGACGATGTTGGCAAAAGGTGACAGCCGTTATGTAAAAGTTGGAGAAAACGATGCGGTTGTTTTCTCGAGTCATGCCATCCCCGGAAACGAACACAACGTCAACAAAGTGATCGACGCGTTGCTTCGTCGCGGCGCCACGGTCGTGCACTCGGGCATCGCCGATGTGCATGCGACCGGCCATGCTCAAGCCGAAGATTTGAAGACTTATCTAAACGTCACCGAACCCGAGTGGTTTGTGCCGATTCACGGCGAATATCGACATATGGTGGCCAACGCCGAGTTGGCAAAGATCATGGGTGTCGCGGCGCGCAACGTGTTGTTGTGTGAAGACGGCGACGTGATTGAAGTGAGTGATGGTGGCATTGATTTTGCCGGACACATCCCAGCAGAGTTTGTTGTGCCACAAAAAGCACAGCGCGGTGCCAAAAAATCAAAGCAAGCAATTTCAAAACGAGGCAAAAAGCGATAACAGTCGGGGCTTCAAGTAATCCCCGATGTGGCAAGACGCCATTGGTACTGTTGATTAATGGCAAAAGTGCCCAAATCTAAATCTGCGCGCCCTAAAAATAGGTCACGCAACGCAGATCGTGCCCCCTCGCGCCAGGGCCCAAATCTACGTGCATTGCGCGAGCATGAGTTCGAAGAAGAGCCTTCTCGGTATCGAGTCGTTTCGTCGCATGGGCCGATTTTTGGCGGAATTTTCGAGGGTCGTGCACATGAATTCAGCGGCCTTGGGCTAATTGCTTTTGGAGCATTGCTCGTACTTTCGGTTTATCTGAAATTGGCCGGACCGCTGGGTCGGGCACTTGATGCGTTTTCGTCTTGGACAATTGGTGTTGGCCGATTCTTTTTGCCGCTGTTGTGCATCGGTCTTGGCGTGGCGCTTGCGCGACGCAAAAATTGGGACAACAGAGTTCGAACTTCAATCGGTTGGTCGGCGCTCACCGGTGTTTTGTTGGGTCTTGTTCATGTGTTTGTCAGCGACGCTGAAAATCGCACAGGTGGATGGTTGGGTTACGCAGTAGGCGAGCCGGCGCAAAGTTCATTGTCAGAAATTGGTGCAACAGTTCTGTTGGTTGCATTGCTTGTTGGTTCGATAATGCTCGTCTCTGGCAAATCAGCGCCTGAGTTAGTAGGCGTTATACGCAAACTCTTTAGTGGCTTTGGTGCGAAACTCTCTTCGGCATCAGAAAACCTTTCAGGCGCATTAGACGAAAACAACTCTTTTGCAGAAACCGAAACTGGTTTTATCAATCAACCAGAAATTTACGACTACGCCCGCGACGGTTACGAAGAACAAGAGTTGCAAGAAGATGAGCAAGATGCCCCGGGCAAAGCCCCGCGAGCGCCACGCAAACGACGTGAAAGAGTTGCACCAAAACTTGCACCGGTTAAAGGCGAAGCACAGCAGATTCCGCTCGGGCCTGCAGGTGAGCCGAGCGAATGGACTCTGCCAGAACTTGAATTTTTGTCGTTGACCAGCAACAAAAAAGCCAACGAAGAAGCAATTCGTGAGCGTGGCGATCAACTTGTCAATGCGTTGGCTTCACACGGTGTTGATACAGAACTTGTTGGCTACACCCGTGGCCCGACCGTCACGCGCTATGAACTGGCCCTTGGCGATGGTGTAAAAGTTGCCAAAGTCACGACGCTCTCACGCGACATCGCCTACACAATGGCAGCGACCGATGTGCGAATTCTTGCGCCGATTCCTGGGCGCTCGGCAATTGGTATCGAAGTACCGAACGAACAACGCGAACTTGTTTCGATAGGTGACCTGCTCGTATCTCCAGAAGCGCGCACCGCGAATCATCCGCTTGACGTTGCAGTTGGTAAAGATATTTCTGGTCGACCTGTTTTTCTTAACATTTCAACGACACCTCACTTGCTGATCGCAGGTGCAACTGGTGCGGGCAAGTCGAGTGTTATCAATTGCATCATCACGTCTGTGTTGATGCGCTCAACGCCAGATCAAGTGAAGCTGATACTTGTTGACCCAAAGCAAGTTGAGATGGCTCAATATGCTCGTCTGCCGCATTTGTTGACAGCGCCGGTGACCAATCCGAAAAAAGCTGCCAATGCACTCGGCTGGGCAGTAAAAGAAATGGAGCGTCGCTACGACATTCTGGTTGAAGCGGGCTTCCGCGACGTTGCCGGTTATAACGCTGCATACGATCGCGGTGAAATGAGCGTTGAAGCAGGGCAAAGTTCTGACAAACAGTTTTCGCGAATTCCATACATCTTGATTGTCGTAGATGAGTTAAACGACTTGATGATGGTTGCGGCCCGAGACGTCGAAGATTGCATCACTCGAATTGCACAGAAGGCTCGCGCAGTAGGTATTCACCTGGTTGTTGCCACACAGCGACCAAGCGTCAATGTGATCACTGGTGTTATCAAAGCGAACATTCCAGCGCGAATGGCGTTTGCTGTTTCGAGTTTGACCGACAGTCGAGTGATTCTCGATCAACCTGGTGCCGAAAAACTTGTGGGTATGGGCGACATGTTGATGTTGCCTGGCAACACTTCTGTTTCGCAACGAGTGCAATCTGCTTGGGTCAGTGAAAACGAAGTGCGCAAAGTTGTTGGGCACTGGCGCCGTCAAGCCCCAGAGGTTGTTTATGTTTCTGGAATCGAAGGCGACGCAGGTAGTTCTTCGAACGGACCAATCTTCGGTGGTAGTAGTGGAGATGAAGACGACGATGAGTTAATGCGTCAGGCGATGGATCTAGTCGTTCGCACGCAACAAGGCAGCACGTCGATGTTGCAGCGAAAACTCAAAGTAGGTTTCGCTCGCGCCGGACGATTGATGGACATGCTCGAGCAACGCGGTGTTGTTGCGGCGAGCGAAGGATCGCGCCCTCGTGAAGTGTTGATGACAGTTGAAGAACTTGAAATCATTCAAAAGGCCAGCTGAATCAATAGATAGCATCAATTGTCGTGACACAGCGCTTTTATCTTGAGTCGCTCGGCTGTCCGAAAAACGACGTTGACTCCGACAAAATAATCGGCACATTGCTTCTAGACGGTCTTGTTCAGACCGATGACCCGAGTCTGGCCGACCTCGTTGTCGTAAATACTTGCGCATTTATTGAAGATGCACGCCGCGAATCCATCGATACGGTTCTTGAACTTTCAAGCCAACGAAAAGATGGTGCCCGAGTTGTGGTGACTGGCTGTATGGCCGAGCGCTATGGCTCAGAATTGGCAGAGTCGCTACCAGAGGCCGACCACATTGCCGGTTTTGGTGTGCCAATTACTTTGACTAAAAAATCTCTTTCTTTGGTTAGCGAGAAGGTGCCGGCATTTGACTTGCTGAACTTGCCGCGACCGAAGTCGCGCGCGCCGTGGGCGTATATCAAAATTGCTGAAGGCTGCGACCGCAACTGTGGGTTCTGTGCGATTCCAAGTTTTCGTGGACCGCAACGCAGCAGAGACGTGGCGTCTATTTTGGCAGAGGTTGATCAACTTGAAGCCAAAGAAATCGTGTTGGTTGCCCAAGACCTAGCAAGTTATGGCAAAGACCGACCCGATGAACTTGGTGCAGGGTCAATTGTCGGCTTGGTAAACAGTGTCGCTAAAAAAGTCAAACGCACCCGATTGCTTTATCTCTATCCGAGCGATTTAAGCGATGAATTGATTGATGCGATTTGTGCAACGGGTGTGCCGTATTTTGACTTGTCGCTTCAGCATGTTTCGAAACCACATCTTCGTCGCATGCGTCGTTGGGGTGATGGTGAGCGCTTCTTGAATCGCATCGTCGATATTCGCAAACGTGAGCCAGATGCCGCCATGCGCAGCAACTTTATTGTCGGCTACCCAGGCGAGACAGAAGAAGACCACGATCAATTATTGAACTTTGTCAATGAGGCTCAGCTTGACTGGTGCGGATTTTTCTCGTTTAGTCCAGAAGAAGGCACCCATGCGCTCTCGTTGCCAAATCGTGTGCCCGAATCGTTGATGAACGAGCGCATCGCTGAGCTTCGAGAGATGCAAGACACGATTACTGCCCGACGCCGAGACGACCTGATTGGGCGAACTTTGAATGTTTTAATTGATGAACCTGGCGTGGCCCGCAGTCATCGTGAGGCGCCAGAAATTGACGGAGTGATTCATGTCAGCGAAACTTTAGAGGTGGGAACTTTTGCCGACATTGAGATTGCAGATGCGATGGGTCCAGACTTGATCGCGGTAGGTGCTTCACTGAGCTCGAAAGAATTGTTGGACGATGCCCGCTAATCCGAATGCTTTAGCAACGTGGGCAAATGCCGTAACTGTTTCGCGAATTCTTGTTTCACCATTGCTTTTTACTGTCATTCCTGCTGACAATGCCGGGTCATGGTTGGCAGCATGGTTGTGGTTCGGTTTGTGCGTCAGCGATGTTCTAGATGGCTATCTTGCTCGACGCGACGGAACGACTAAGAGCGGTGCATTTTTAGACCCTCTTGCCGACAAAGTTTTGGTACTCGGTGCAATGTTCACGCTCGTTAGTCGCGACATGTTCGGTATTTGGCCAGTGGTAATAATCGCAGTGCGAGAAGTAATCGTAAGTATTTATCGCGTTGTTGTCGGCGCCAAAGGTGTGACGGTGCCCGCAAGTCGCCTTGCAAAAATCAAAACTCTCAGCCAGCAAGTTTCGATCGGTTTCGCTCTTGCACCGTTCAGTGCCGTCGATATGACATACACATGGCTTACAACTCTGTGGCTTGCGGTAATTCTGACAATCATCAGTGGTCTGCAATATGCCGTGCGGGCTCTTCGGCCTGCATTTAAATTGCGACGAGCCAACAAATAATGCGTTGCAGCGTTGTTGCTATCGGCACAGAACTGTTGCTGGGACAAATTGTTGATACGAACTCTTCTTGGCTTGGCGAGCAACTTGCGGCCGCTGGTATCGATTCGTTGTTTCAGGTCAAAGTAGGGGACAATCTTGGAAGAATCGTCGCAACTTTGAAGTCGACTTTGAATGAAGCAGATGCCGTAATTATTTGTGGCGGACTAGGGCCGACTCATGACGACATCACACGCGAGGCAATCGCCGAAATCATGGGTGTTGAGCTTGAACTAAATGATGAAGTCGCATTGGTGATTGAAGAAATGTTCACCGCACGTGGTCGCAAGATGCCTCAAAATAACTTGCGCCAAGCCATGGTTCCGCGCGGAGCAAAAATTATTGAACAGCGACGAGGAACTGCACCTGGTTTGATCTGCCCGGTTGGCGAAAAAGTTATGTATGCGGTGCCGGGTGTGCCTTTTGAACTATTTGAAATGTTTGAGCGAGCAATTTTGCCCGATCTGTTGATGCGTAGTGGTGAGGCGTCGGTAATCAAGAGTCGCGTTTTGCGTACTTGGGGTGAGAGCGAGAGCGGTCTCAACGAGCGTCTTGTAGAGGTAATCGACGAACTTGAAAAAGTAGGCAACCCCACGTTGGCTTTTTTGGCCAGTGGTTGGGAAGGCATCAAAGTTCGACTAACAGCCAAAGCGCACACAGCCCAAGAGGCGATTGCGCTGATTGATGTTTGGGACGCCAAGGTGCGGGCCAAAGTTGGGGATCTTGTCTTCGGTGTTGATCAGCAGACGATGGAATCTGTTTTGTTCGACATCTTGCGTGAAAAGAAATTGACACTTGGAGTTGCCGAGTCGGTGACCGGCGGTTTGGTTGCTGGTCGTCTGACCGCAGTTGTCGGTGCAAGCGATGTCTTTCGTGGTGGAATTGTCAGTTATGCAAGTGATGTGAAGTTTGATGTTTTGGGTGTGACACCTGGGCCAGTTGTGAGTGAAACTGCAGCAAAAGAAATGGCCGTCGGAGTTCGCAAAGCACTTGGCAGCGACATTGGTCTTTCATTGACAGGTGTTGCCGGACCAGCAGAACAAGACGGTGTAAAAGTTGGCACAGTTTGTGTTGGCATCGCATTTTCGGATGGCACAACGAAATCTACGACTTTTCATTTACCAATTGGTCGCGAACAAATGCGTCAACTCTCTGTGATAACTGCGCTGAATTTCTTAAGAAATCAATTGCAATAACGCAAGGTAGACTTAAGACATCGCTACACCCGAGTAGCGAAAAGAAAAGTTCTTAGGCATTTTGTGGCAAACATCTTGATTATTGGTGCCGGCGGGGTCGGTGGCGGTATGGCCTCAATCGCTGAGACTCGCAGTTTCTTTGACTCTTTCGTTTTGGCGGATATCAATTCTGGCCGAGGTGATGAAATCATCGCCAAACTTGAACAGCCAGGCCGCTTCTCTTCGGCTCAAGTCGACGCCCGTAGCAAAGCCGACATTGTTGCTCTTGCACAACGCGTGAAGGCAGACGTGATCGTCAATGCGTGTGACCCACGATTGAACGAACCAATTTTTGAAGCTGCTTTCGAAGCAGGTTGCACGTATCTAGACATGGCGATGAACTTGAGCAAGCCACACCCGACAAATCCGTATGAAGAAGTCGGAGAGCCGCTCGGCAAAGATCAAATTTCTGCAGATGATCGGTGGAAAGAAAAAGGATTACTTGCGCTCGTAGGCATGGGAGTCGAGCCAGGTTTGAGCAATGTGTTCGCACGTTATGCGTCTGATCATTTGTTTGACACGATCGACGAAATTGGCGTGCGAGACGGTTCAAATCTTTCGATTGATGGTTTAGATTTTGCGCCGACGTTTTCAATTTGGACGACCATTGAAGAAACTTTGAATCCACCAATCGTGTGGGAGAAGAAACGTGGCTTGTTCACGACTGACTGTTTCAGTGAGCCTGAGATTTTTCATTTTCCAGCAGGAATTGGCGCATATGAGTGTGTGAATGTTGAGCACGAAGAAGTGATCATGATTCCACGCGAGATTGATTGCAACCGCGTGACTTTCAAATACAGCCTCGGCGCCGAGTTCATTGACTGGTTGAAGACTTTTGCCTATTTGGGTCTGGACAGCAACGACAAAATTCGGGTTGGAGATGTTTCTGTTTCACCGCGTGACGTGTTGGCTGCAGTTTTGCCGAATCCGGCGAAGTTGGGCCATTTGATGCATGGTCGAACTTGTGCAGGAACATGGGTTAAAGGCACTTACGACGGTGCACCTCGCGAGGTCTATCTGTATCACGTTGCTGATAATGAAACGACAATGCGTGACTGGGGTTCACAAGCTGTGTTGTGGCAGACGGCGATGTGTCCAGTTGTTGCACTCGAATTGCTGGCCAACGGAAGTTGGAAGGGCACCGGAGTGCGCGGACCTGAAGCCTTTGATGCCGTGCCGTTTTTGAATCTTCTTGGTGAGTACAACACACACCACGGAATCATGGAGATGGGTCCTGGTTTGTGGCCGAGTCCAAAGCCAACTGGTCAGCCGGGTTGGGACCGTCCAGTCAAACGCGCAGTCTTGCCTGGGGCTTAGAGCTTTTATTTTCCGGCAAGAATTTTTATAACAGGCGCAAACTTTTCGACGTCTTCTCCGCCAACTATCACGTAAGAAAAACCCCATCGTTCGCGTCGTGCGAGAAGATCTTCGGCGATTTTTGCAGGTGGTCCAAGAATCGCGAACGGTGAATTCGCAACCAACGAAGGATCAACCTTGAGCATGTTTGCCGTGCCTTCGATGGCCTCTTGGGCGCTATCGCGAATGTTGACAAGAAACGTGCGAATATTCAGCTCGATATCTGGTAAACGTGCACCCGCATTTGCCGTGATGATGTCGATTTTTTCTTGAACAGCTTCAGCACTCATGTCTTTAATCGTTTCACCATTTACTACGCCGTCTTTGAGTGACGGGTTGATTCCGACGATGTCGGCCAGCTGAGCAGCCAATTTAAGAACACGTGGGCCGCCCCCACCAATCAAAATTGGAGGGCAAGGTTTTTGCACTGGTAGCGGTGTCGCTGTGTAGTCGGTGATTGTGTAGTGCTTGCCTGAGAATGAAAACTTTTCGCCCGTCATCGCTCGTTTAATTATTTCGAGACCTTCCAAGAATCTGTCAATGCGCACGCCGGGGCGGTCGTACTGCATGCCGGCTTGTTCGTAATCGGTGGCCATCCATCCTGCACCGATACCGATTTCGAGGCGACCATCTGAAAGCAGATCGAGTGTTGCAAGCTCTTTTGCCAAAACGACTGGATGTTTATAGTCGTTGTCCCAGACCAAAGCACCAATACGCAAATTTTTTGTAACACTTGCTGCCGCCATCAACGCGGGCACGGGTGCGAGTTGATCAGTGAAATGATCGGGCATCGTGAGTGAGCTGTAGCCGTGGTTCTCGGCAGTCTTGGCTAGTTCAGTCCACTCTTTTTGTGAGCCTGCTTTGCTGGCTTGAATGCCAAATCTGAATGGTCGGATTTTTATTGGTGAACTCGTCATAGACGGAGATTAGTCGTTTCGTGAGTCGTGCGTCACCCTGAAGCCTTGGCACTAACAAAGACAGAGAGTTTCTTGGCAAGTAGATTAGAAGGGACGTGAGTGATTTTTTTCGCGCAATAACAAACAACTTGCGGGCACAATGGCAAACTTTCGCCCGAATTGGAGTTGTCGCCTTGGCAGGTTCGCTGTTCATCGCCGCGACTATCACGGCGATTGCACCACGTGTCTGGGGGGTTTTAAATGCCCACACGCAAGTGCCGCCAAGCTTGACGAATTTCTCTGGACTTGCTCAAAGAAGCACGGTATTTGACGCCACCGGAAAGCAGATTGGTTCATACCAACTTGAGAACAGTCAAGTTATGAGCATTGACAACGTTCCGCCAGACGTGGTGTCGGCGATTCTTGCGCTTGAAGACAACGAGTTTGAACGACATAAAGGCGTGAACTTGCGTGCATTTACCCGCGCGATCTTGTCAAACTCGCGCGGTGGCGCAAAGCAGGGTGCGAGCACGATCACGATGCAGGTTGTAAAAAATGAGTTCTTGGCTGGTCTTGAACGCGATGGGCGTTACAAAGTTTTGCAAGCACGGTATGCGACGATGCTTGAAAAAGAAGTCCCCAAGAAAAAGATTCTTGAGCGCTACTTGAACACTATTTATTTGGGCAACAACACTTACGGAATACAAGCCGCCGCCGAAGTTTATTTTGGCAAAGATGTGCGCGAGTTGACATTGTTGGACGGCGCGTTTTTGGCAGGGCTGATTCAAGCACCGTCAAACTACGACCCGATTCAACACCCAGATACTTCGCGTGCGCGTTACCTAGAAGTTTTAGACCGACTTGTTGACACTGGTTTGTTGACCGAGCAAGAGCGCATCGAGATCGGCGATAAGCCAGCGATTCCGGAAGTAATCAATAAAAAGTCTCAGCGAGATGTTTCGCGAACATATTTCACCGAGGAAGTCAAAGATTATCTGTTGAACAATTCAGATATTTTGGGCACTACATACGCGCAGCGATACAACACGCTGTTTCGTGGTGGAGTCAAGGTTTTTACGACTTTGGATTCTGCGGCTCAACTTGCAGCCGAGCAATCTGTACGAGATCAGCTGCCTGCAAATAAAGCCGGCATAGCTGCGGCGATGGTTTCGCTTGATGTAAAAACTGGTGCTGTTCGGGCAATGGTCGGTGGGCCAGGTTTCGTGGCGGGTCAGAGCGAAGTGAATCTGGCGCTGCGTCGTCGGCAAACGGGGTCGAGCGTTAAGTTCTTCATCCTTGCTGCAGCATTGCAGGCGGGTGTGCAACCCGAAGACCTGATTGATGGCACGTTGCCTTGCACTCTTTCTAACCCAGGCAATCTTGACGAGCCCTTTGAAATCACCAAAGGCGTGAGTCAACCCACGGCGTCTTTGCGACTGATGACTTGGTTGTCGATCAACTGTGCATATGCAAAGCTTTCGCAAATTGTTGGTCTCGAGCGTGTGGTCGAGACGATGTATCGCATGGCATCTTCGCAGTGGTTAAGTAAAGAGACGTTCACTATTCAGCCGTACGCCAGCCTTGCAACTGGTGCGAACGAGTTGAGTCCGATGGATATGGCTGCAGGCGCGCAAACTCTTGCAAACTCGGGTGTTCACGTTGAGCCATACATGATCGAGAGAATTGAAGATTCGCGCGGGACGGTGCTGTATCAATATCAAAGTCCAACTATTGAGCAGACTTTGCCTGCTGAAACGGCAAATGCGGCGGCCGATGTTATGCGTGGAGTTATTCAAAGTGGAACAGCACGCCGCACACCTCTTGAAGACAGCCGACCAGCGGCAGGTAAAACCGGAACACAAGACAACAACACCAACGCTTGGTTTGTTGGCTTTACGCCGCAATACGCCACGGCAGTTTGGGTTGGTGACCCAAAGGGTTACACCAAAATGACAAAACGAAATGTGCCCGAGTTTGCAAGTGTGATTGGCGATCGGGGTGGCGTTCAAGGTGCAATGTTCCCGGCGATGATTTGGAAGTCGTATATGGACGAAGTACACCAAGGTTTAGAAGTTCTGGACTTTGCGTCACCACCAGCGCCGACGCGCGCACCGTTGCGGTTGTACCTGCCAGGTGTTGAGTGTCCGGCAAGAATTGTTTCAGGAACGATCCCGGCGCCCAAGCCTGAGGGCAAAGTAACCACAACGACGCTTGCTGGAGAAACGGCAGTTGCCAATACTGTTGTGATCAACGTGCTTAGTCCTGGGACGACAATCTTGCCAACAGACTTGAATCCGTATTCTCCTGTGCCGACCATAGAGCAGGGCCTCTACTTCTTTGAATGTTCAAAACCGTTGCCAAACTATGTGCAGACAACAATCGGCACACCGTAGTGGGTTTACTTCAACCGCTATTGCAGCTTCAGCGAGTTGATACCGCGTTGTTACAACTAGCACACCACCAATCGAGCCTTGCTGAGCGCACGTCTTTGGCTGCAGCAAAAGCTGGGCTTGTCGCAACTCAAGGCAAGCACAATAAATTGCTCACCGAATTAAAGGCCGTCAAAGAAGATGTAGTCGCGTTAGAAGCTGCCAACAAAAAGTGTGAGATGGCAATTCAAAAGTATTCTCAGCAATTAAAGACTGTTATCGCACCCCGAGAGGCAGAAGCCCTGCAACACGAGATAGAAACTATGCGCGTTGAGCGCAGCGGTAATGACGACAAAGAGCTTGCATTGCTTGAAAAATCTGAGAATATTGAAAGCCAAATTTCAGAGTTGGCAGAGCAAATAGATTCTCAGCAGGCGAGTGTTGAGCAAGCAACTCTGGCGCTTAATTCGGCGTTAACTACATGTGAAGCAGACAAGCAAAAACTTGATGCCCAGCGTTCGCAAGTCGCCAGCGAGATTGACCCAAAGCTGATCAAACTTTACGATGTGAAACGAAACAAGCGAACAACTCCAGCCGTGGCTGACTTGCACGGTACGAAGTGTCAGTCTTGTCATCTAGACCTCTCTGTTGTCGAACTCTCAGCTTTAAAAAAAGTCAGTGCTGAAGAGTTTGCCGAGTGCCCGAACTGCGACTGCTATTTGGTGATTTAGTCAGCAATGCTGTTCTGGTTTATCGCGACTTCGATCTGGGCCGTATGGTTCGTATTTCGTGACCCAAAATTTGATTATCGCGTTTTGGCAATCTCGGCAGTTCTGCCTGATCTCTTTGACGGCATACGCGGCTCAGTCGGCCCATTTCATAGTGTGGCGACGAGCATTGCTGTTTTGTTTTTGATCATGATTGCGACCGCTGGTCGAAAACCTATTCGGCAACGACTCTTGGCAATCCCCATCGGGATGTTCATGCATTTGATTTTTGACGGTGCATTTTCTGATTCAAAAACTTTTTGGTGGCCGTTCACCGGGGTTTCATTCAGCGATAAATTGCTGCCTTCGGTCGAACGTGGCCCGTGGAATCTGCCACTTGAAGTTATTGGCATCATCGGATGCTTAATTGGTTGGCGTTACTTTGCGCTCCGCGACAAAACTAGGCGACAGGCTTTTTTGAAAACTGGCTCGTTGCGCAAGAGTTAGTTGCAAGCAATCTCTGAATATTTCACTGTCTATGCGTCAGTGAAGATAAAAACAGTGAGCCGGTCTATAAGCGGGATTTTGTAGCACCAGCAGTTTCCTGCTGACACCGACGACCATCCATCTATGCGGCCTACCCGAGGGCTGCTCGAAAGCAAACGGACAGTTCATACCCTCTGCATGGCCTTGCTTCAAGTGACGTACCAAGCCGCAATTGTTGCCAACCACGCTGGTGCGCTCTTACCGCACCGTTTCATCCTTACCTGTTTCAAGAATCTTGCGACCCTTGATCATCGGCGGTTTATTTTCTGTTGCACGAGATGTCAGGTTTCCCCGACCTGGCTTTCACCAGCACTTTGTCCTGCGAAGTCCCGACTTTCCTCAATGTTGCAATGCAAGCACCACAACACTGCGGTCGACCGACCGACTCACCGTTGGTATCAGTGTATTAGCGAGTTTTGAGGGTCAGCAAGACACGCCGTCATAGACAAGCGAGTTCAAACTTGGGGTTTCAAGTAAAAGCGTTGAGCGTGTGCCGTCTGCTTTTGGAGCCCCAACTACAAGTTGAATGTTGCCGAGCGAACCAAATGCCAGTGGAATCGCAGCGATATTTGCTTTTCCGGTAGCCGCGTCAAACGTCGGACCAACTGCAGCAAGACCAGGGTTAAGAACTTGAGCCAGCAGAGCGGCATGACGCGACTCTTGTTGACCGATGCGAATCGCATCAGCCCGCAGTTTTGGATCAGTAATGCTCTCAACGACACCTTGATAAGTCTGCGCTGCGAGATTCTCGAGCGCATGAGCCAGGGCGATGACGTCAATGCCGACATTTGGATTTGCATCTTCAGTGATGATTTTTAGAGCTGGCGCAATGTAGAGATCGTTAATTCGCACATTGGCGCACTGATGAGCTTTGCCACCCATCGCACGAATTAAACCATTAACGGCATCAGCGTGTGCTTGGTGGTCATCGCGAAAGCGTTTTGCAACGTCAGTTGCGGCGGCAAGACTGCCGGTAAAAACACCCAAGTCAAGTGCGGCTGTATATGTATCAATTGCGTTGTATTCGAGAGACGCGGCGGTGCGCAAGAGAACTTCATCAGTTATTTCAGCCTCGGGTAATGCTGTGGTTGATGGTGTGTCACCAAGGCGAGCAATCGCTCCGTCATCGATGACACTTGATTGTTTGCCGCAAGCAGCAAGAACCAAGCCTGAAGCCAACGAGAGACTGCTCAAACGCAAAAGTTCGCGACGACTTAGCTGGTTCATTGTGTCACCAGAGCCTGTTCTGGGTTGTCGAGAGCGAGACTCAAATTTGATGAAATTTGTGTTGCCAGAATCGCTGCGTGCCTTGCTTCGACTGTAATCACAGATGCGATCAACGCCGCAATCTTTGCCGATGAGAGTTTTTCAATAATTGCGGTGTGCGTTGCTACGGCGATGTTTTCAAGTTCAAGCAAAGTCGACCAAGTTTTATTCGAATCAGAAAGTGCTGCGAAAAACTTGGTGTAGACCTCGGCGTTTCGACTTGTTGCGGCACGTTTGCCGAGTACGCCGTTCAATGCCTGCTCGTAAGCAACATGATGGCTGTGAATTAGTTCGAGCAGTGCCTGTTCGTCGCCTGACTTCGTGGCGCGCGAAACCACGCTGGCATAGATGTCTCTGGCGGCTAACTCGAGCGCTTGCGCGGGGATAAGAAGGTTGATATCAGCGTCTGAAAGCATCAGATAAATCTAGACGAACTTAGAAGTCAAGGCTCGACAGCGCAGGGATCCAATTGCGTGCGCGCGAAACAGCCTCGTGCCATTGTGCGCGATTCAGGAGCTCTGTTGGCTCAACAATTTGCGCAGGTTTCCATGTTGAGGTGGCTTGTTCAAGAGATTGCCAAAACGACACTTTGGCGCCCGCAAGATAAGCAGCACCGAGTGTTGTTGCCTCAGTGATTGGCGAAACTTCAATTTTGCGGCCGGTGGCGTTGGCGAGGGCCTGCACGAAACTCGGGTTGCGGCTCATGCCGCCATCGATTCGAATCGACTTAATGTCAAGTTTCGTTTCGCCGACTACTGAGTCGATCATGTCGGCACCGCGATGAGCAATGCCCTCAAGAACTGAACGAACAATGTGCGCACGATTTGTGCCACGGGTAATGCCGAGCAATGTGCCGCGTGCGCCGTAGTCCCAATGAGGGGTACCCAGACCAAATAGCGCCGGAACAAAAACAACACCGCCACTGTCTGGTACTTGCGATGCAAGTTCGTGGCTCTCAGAAGGAGAAGATATCAATTGCAAGTCTTGGCAAAGCCAGTCGAGATTTGTGCCCGCCGACAGCATGATCGCCTCGGATGCCCAATAAGTTGCGACGCTGTCGCGGAACGCGACAATTGGATAAACACCGTGTTCGCTTCGAACAAATTTTGTCGGCGAATCTTGGCCGGTGAATGTGTTCAACATTCCGCCCGTGCCGAAAGTAATTTTTGTTGCTCCTGATGTGATGCAGGCTTGACCGACAAGCGAAGACTGCTGATCGCCGATCAGAGCCGCAATGGGTGGTGCACCAGGCAGGGCAGTTGCGTTACCGATTATTTCGGAAGATGCGACAATTTTTGGAAGAGTTTCAATTTCGACTTTGAGAAGCTCGCATAGTCGTGGCGACCAAGACAGTGCATCAATATTGCAAAGACCAGTAACTGCCGCATTGCTTGAGTCGGTCACATGCAATTTGTTATTTGAGAGAACGGCGGCGATGTACGAATCAACAGTTCCGATTCGCACATCAGCAAGATCTATCTTGTTCGCAAAAATATAATTTTGAAGCATCCACGCGGCTTTTGTTGCGGTTTGGTTTGGCGCGAGTTTGATGCCGTGCTCGGCTGCTGCAGCCATACATTCACCGACCGTGCGCAAATCTTGCCAGCCAATCGCGGGGCCATACGGTTTACCGGTTGTTTTGCTCCAGATCACCGTTGAAGCACGTTGATTGGTGATGCCGACTGCATCAATCGTGTCGGTGCTCTTTGACTGCTCAATTGTCTGATTGCAAACTCGCAGCACTGCATCGGCCATTTGTTGCGCGTCGAACTCGACAAGCCCGGGTGCTGGGGTGGATGGGCGACAGGCTTCGTAGTTTAAAAAATTAAGTGAACCATCATTGCGCACGACACCTGCGCGTAAGCCGCTTGTGCCAATATCTACAACAAGGATGCTCAAGAAGTGTTCGGTTCTGACTCAGTCGAGATTGAATTCGCCACGCTTTGAGACGAATGCAAGTTTGCCGGGGTTCAAAATGTCTTGTGGGTCGAGCGACTTTTTGATTGCAGATAAAACATCGTGTGCTGGTCCGAGCGCCCGCTTGATGTACTTTGCGCGATTGATGCCAACACCGTGGTGATGAGACAGATTGGCGCCAGATTGCAACGCCGCGTTCTGAGCTGCATCCCAGATTTGGGTGTATGTACTTTCAATTGACTCTAAATTCTTTTCTTTTGGTTCAGCGGCAAATGTGAAGTAAATGCATGCACCATCTAGATAGCTGTGAGAAATGTGGCAACTCGCGCTTCGCGCACCAGAAACTTGCATGATCGACTGACGAACCGCGTCGGCGACTTCGTTTACTCGCGACCAAGCAACTGCAACTTCCATTGTGTCGATTACGAAACCTTTTTTTGAAAGTGCTTGTAACCCACTGGTGTCGTTGCGATGGTGAAGCCAGTTGTCAACAAGTTCGGTTTCAGCTGGCTGACCATGATTATTGATGGCCGCATCGCCGACGATTTTGAGTGTTGCGTCGATCAATACTTCAACGCCTTCATCAAGAACTAAGAGCGTGCAAGTTTTGCCATCGCCACCGTGACTGCGCTTGCTTTCGCGCTCGTCATAAAGTCTTAACACTGCCGGCGTTGCACCGTTACGTATTGCCGTGCGCATGGTTTCAACTGCGTCGGCGAAAGTTTCAAATCTAAAAGCAGCTTTTTTGGTTGTAGCTGGCAGAGGATGAGCACGTAGCCAAACTTTGGTGATTACGCCGAGAGTGCCTTCTGAGCCGATGAACAAAGAAGTTAAATTCGGACCCGCGGCTCCGGCAGGTTCGGTGCCGGTCAGAATCACAGATCCGTCGGCCAACACAACTTCAAGACCTGCAACCATGTCGTCAATTTTTCCGTAGCGAGTTGAAAATTGACCAGCGCCTCGCGAGCCGATCCATCCACCGACTGTTGAGATGTCAAAAGATTGCGGAAAGTGGCCAACTGAAAGTTCGTATTTTGAGTTGATTTCATTTTCAAGATCGGGTCCGAAAGTGCCTGGACGAACTTCGATCAAACCAGAAATTTGGTCAACGCTGACAACGCCGCACAAATTCGTCGTGTCAATCACGACACCTGCAAATAGCGGAACTGCCGCACCGCAAACTCCGGAGCGACCGCCCGAGACAGTTACGGGCACCGAGTTCTTCGCACAAAGCGAAACAACTTCGCTGACTTGTTCGGTTGAAGTCGGTCGGCAAACTACATCTGAACGGCGGGGAGTCTTTCCGTTTAACGACCAATGCATTGCCAGTGGCCACCAGTCGCGTGAGTGCTCGACCAAGTCTTCAACAGTCGTCGAACTCGGGCAGACCGCGCCGAGGCTGTTCAAAAAGTCTTTCGAAAGAGTCGTGGCTTTGGTTTTGATTCTGTCGGTGAGTTCGCCTACTGACTGTGAAAATTCAATCGGTGGTGTTGATTTTGTTGTCATAAGTTCTTAAACAGCGAGAGCAGCGCGGTCTTCGTCAGCACAAGAATCACAATAGGCGAGTACTTGGTTGTTGATTTCTTGCTCACCCCAATTGAGAAGTGGCGCAATCAACTCGGCGACTGCGCGAGCGCTGGCCACGCTTGCACGTCGATTAATGATTCGGGCCCGAGTTCGGCGCGAAAGAATGTCATCAAGAGTGCGAGCCATTTCGTACTTGACGGCAAAGACTGCTTCGGCCTTTAAATATGGCAGACCAGCGATAAGTTGCTCGCCCAAACTGGGATTTTCAGCGATCATTTCGTCAATTAATTTTGCCTCGGTACCAAATCGCGCAGCAAGGTGCATTGCACTTTTCGCGTTGGTTTTTGGCGTAGCTGTTGTTGCGCCAATCAATTTGAGATTCTTGGTTTTGCACTTTGCTGACTTTTGTATTTGCGTCAGAGCTTCGTCGATCGTGTCTTGCGCCATTTTTCGATATGTCGTCAACTTGCCACCAGCGATAGTGATCACGCCTGATTTTGATTTTGAAACCTTGTGGCGCCGAGACAAATCAGCGGTACGCGAACTTATTTTCTCGCCGTTCACACTTTTTACGAGTGGTCGTAGACCTGACCAAACTGCCGTTACGTCGTCAGCCGAAATGTTTGTCATCACGGCAGCATTCAGTGCTTTGAGAACGTAATTGATATCAACACTCGTGCATTGCGGATCGTCAATAGAACCCTGATAATCGGTATCAGTGGTGCCGACGTATGTGTATTGATAGGTGCCGTCGTAATTAGGTATCCACGGAACCAAAAATAAACTTCGCCGATCTCCAGGCACAGGAATCACGATCGCCAGATCGTTGCGGACCATCTTCCAAGGAACTGTCAGGTGCACGCCTTTGGCTGGACGAATACTGTCCGGATTTTTACCCGCGTCTGATGTCATTACTTCGTCTGACCAAACACCCGCTGCATTGACCACAACGCGAGCATCAACGGCGAATGCTTCGGTGTCATATGGTTTGACAACGGCGCCAGATGCTTGGCCATTTTCGTTGTGCAAGATTTTTTCGACTCGGGTGTAATTCAAAACGACGGCGCCATAACTCTTGGCAGTGCGAGCAAGCGCGAGGCAAACTCTTGCGTCGTCGGCCATCGCGTCGAAATATAGGTA
>OFRA01000027.1_pt1 | contig 37377 bp, 38 predicted proteins | sample 1543001 | NCBI WGS metagenome assembly OFRA01 (sample SAMN07774221, study PRJEB24372) | wastewater metagenome | isolation source: Lake Maggiore Verbania | place: Italy: Verbania | collected 2015-12 | reverse complement strand
TCCTGTGCTAAAAAGAAGAAAAAGGGCAGCAAGGGGCACGGCTAACCATCTGGCTTTCATACCCCTTAGCAGCATTGAAGAAGGTTAAAGGATAAACGAGAGTAATTCCAAGTGAAAATTGGTGTGTCTCTACAAAAAGTGGGTTCTCTTCGCCTCGGAGTGAGAAAGGACACTCATAAATGCAGGGGTGTCCTTGTCGTGATTGAACTTTGCTTTTCGCTCTTAGAAAAACCCAAGTATCGAAAACCTTCAGAAAGTTTTTAGCTACTTAACGACAGAGTAACCAGCTCTTTGCACAGCAAGCTCAATAGATTCTTGTGAGATTTCAACTTCGGATTCAACTATAACGTTCGCTTTTTCGGCACTGGCGATAACTTCTGTAACTCCAGGTATTGTCAGGATTTCACTTGTCACCCGTCCTTCACAATGCCCACATGTCATACCCTTGACTTCGAATGTCTTATTCATTAAAACTCCCCACTTCTGTTTCTAGATTTATAAAGTTTATCAATTACGCACTCATCCGACTGAGTATTTTTTTCATCTGCTCTATTTCGACAGTTTGAACAGAGATGATTACTTTTCCAAAGTTTCGAAATTCTGGGCGGTTCGAGTCCCTAATCATCGTAACCATATGCAGGGCGCCTTCATGGTGGGTGATCATGCCCCTAAGCCAGTAAGCATCAAATTTTGAGCCGCTGAGAGAGTTAAGGGTACTTAATTCAGACTCAGTGAGCATTCCACCCATTCCATCACCCATCGAGTGGTTCATTCCGTGATTCATCCCGTGACCCATCATTGAACTATCGCCAGCATCTAGAAGCCAATTTTTCATTTGAATAATCTCGGCGGCTTGTCCATCTCTGATTTTCTGAGCCAATTCAACAAGTTCGGTGTCTTTGGAGCGAGCGATGGCCAGATCAGAGATATCAACGGCTTGTTGGTGATGAGGAATCATCATTTCAAAAAACATTACATCTGAACCAAGCAAACTGGAGTTCGTTGAGTTGTTTTCTCCATCCATGGCTGAGTGGTTCATCCCAAACAAACCTGAAGAGCCATTTTGAGTACCCATTAAGAAAATAATGACGCCAATGAGTACTGCTATGACCCCTGATAAAATTCCATTTTTCTTGTCGATATTGATTTGCATGACCCACCACCTATCTGTACTTAAACATACTCGTAAATTCTGAAGGTTTCCTGCCACAAGCGAAGTTGTTTGTAGTCAGAATTCTGCCCATAGAACTGCCCATATTTGCCCATAGATTCCCCATAAAAACATCTAAATCTGCGACAGGTTATGTAACAACTTGTACAAGCAAAATGCAGAAAGGTGAGCGCAGTTTTAACCTGCGCCCACCTAATTGGAAGAAGAGTCGCCCTATAAGCCGGATTCTGTCTTGCTATTGCTAGCGAGATCACCATCCATCTAGATCTGTAATTACTTACAGATTCAAGCAACCTACCCGGTGACTCGTGTGGGCACACTCAAACGCCACCTGCATGGTCTTGCTCCAAGTTGGGTTTACATAGCTACGTATATTGCTACACGCACTGGTGGTCTCTTACACCACCGTTTCACCCTTACCAATATTGCTATTGGCGGTTTACTCTCTGTTGCACTAATCCCGCGGATCGCTCCGGGTGGGAATTACCCACAACTTTGCCCATTGGAGTCCGGACTTTCCTCGGTGCTTAAAAGTTAATTAGGCTCTTAAGTAACGCAGTGATCCGGGCGACTCTTCAAGGCAAATTCTACATCTCCTGCCAATATCTGCTAAATCACTGCGCTTCTTGCCTAAATCTCAATAGCCAATAGGGTTTGGCAATGGCCAATACCGTTGATGCAGACTTTCTAGCACTTCCTTTAAGCGCTCTCTCTGATGCAGCTATTGATGCAGCAAAGGCTGCTGGGGCATCTCATGTTGATGTCAGAATTGAGAGAACTAGAACTGGATATCTCTCGCTAAGAGATGCAAAGCCTGAGACACAGAGCGATGAATCAAATCTTGGAATTGGCGTCCGGGTAATCGTTGATGGCGCTTGGGGCTTTGCCTCATCTCCTGATCTCTCAAACGATACTGCTAAGAAATTAGCTTTAAGCGCAGTTGCTATGGCTAAGACTTCAAAGCCGCTCTCAACAGATGAAATTAAATTAGTTAGTGAGCCGGTCTATCCCAATAAAACCTGGGTATCTTCATACAAGATCGATCCATTTCTTATCTCTGATAGCGAGAAGAAAGATCGCCTAGCATCACTTAGCTCAAAGCTTCTTGCATCCTCTAGCGTTAATCACACCAGCGCTGACACTATGTTTGTTAAAGAGCAGAAGCATTACGCAGACTCTGCCGGCACCAGCACAACCCAGCAGAGAGTGCGGGTGCAGACTCAGATTGAAGCAATCTCAATTGGCAGCCATGGCTTTGAAGCGATGCGAACTCTTGCACAACCTGCCGGATATGGCTGGGAGTGGATGGATAACTCAATCTGGGATTGGGATAGTGAGATAGCAGAGCTTCCATCCCTTCTTGCAGAGAAAGTTGCCTCACCATCTGTTGAGCCTGGCAGATACGACTTACTAATTCATCCTTCAAATCTCTGGCTAACTATTCATGAATCAATTGGCCATGCCACAGAACTTGATCGTGCAATTGGATATGAAGCAAATTACGCTGGAACTTCCTTTGCAACTCCAGAGAAACTAGGCAACTTAAAGTATGGCTCCCCGCTTATGAATGTCACTGGAGATCGAATCACTGAGCATGGTTTAAGTACTGTGGGCTTTGATGATGAAGGTGTTGCTGCTCAGAGCTGGGATATCGTTAAAGATGGAATCCTGGTTGGTTATCAATTAGATCGAAGAATTGCTGCGGCTGTTAATCAAGAGCGGAGCAATGGCTGCGCCTATGCAGATTCACCATCTCATGTGCCGATTCAGAGAATGCCTAATGTCTCACTAAAAGCTGATCCAAATGGCCCTGATCTAAAGGGATTAATCGAATCAATCGATGATGGCATCTTCATCCTCGGTGATAAGTCTTGGTCAATTGATATGCAGCGCTATAACTTCCAATTTACTGGCCAACGTTTTCATCGAATTAAAGGCGGAAAGATTGTGGGTCAACTAAAAGATGTGGCCTATCAAGCAACTACCACTGATTTCTGGGGGGCGATGAAGAGAGTTGGCGGCCCATCAACTTATGTTCTAGGTGGCGCATTTAATTGTGGAAAGGCGCAACCAGGACAAGTTGCCGCCGTTAGCCATGGCTGCCCAGCAGCTATCTTTGAGAAGATAAACATTCTAAATACCGTATCTGAGGTGGGCAAATGATCTCTGCTCAAGATTTAGTAGAAAAAATTCTTGCTAAGGCAAGTAGTGATGATTGCATCGTTTTGGTAAGAGATAAGACTCAAGCCAATCTTCGCTGGGCCAGTAGCACTCTAACTACCAATGGAGTAATTGCTACCAGATCGGTAACTGTCATTGCCTTTATTGCATCAGGATCATCTATGGCATCAGGCGGGGTTACTAGAACAAGTGTTGAAGAAAGTGATATCGATTCAATCCTTGCTGAAGCTCTCGCTGCTGCTAAGGCATCAGGTGAAGCAGATGATTACTCCCCACTTTCTAAAGATGTTAGCTACGGAAACTGGAGTGATAAACACAATCCAACTGGGCCAGATGTATTTTCTAAATTTGCTCCAGATCTAGGCTCGATGATGCAGGCTTCAAAATCAGATGGCATTGAATTATTTGGATATGCCGAACATACCCATGAGAGCATCTGGGTTGGCTCTAAAGGCGGGATGAGACTTCGATATGACTCACCTGTAGGAAGAGTTGAGATGACTGGAAAGTCTCATGGCCGCTCAAGATCTACCTGGTCAGGGGTTGAAACTCATGATTTCAAAGATGTTTCAATTGAAAGAATTGATAGAGAGATTCGCCAGAGGCTTAATTGGCAAGAGCGCAAAGTTGATCTTCCTGCAGGGCGATATACCAGCATCGTTCCGTCGGGCGCGGTAGCTGATCTCTTCACCTACATGATGTGGGTTTCAAGCGGCCGTGATGCATTTGAAGGACAGAGCGTATTTTCTAAAAAAGGTGGCGGAACAAGAGTTGGTGAGAAGCTATCTAATAAGAGCCTGCAGCTCTATAGCGATCCAAAGGATCAACAGCTACCGGGATCTCCTTTTATCTCTGCTGCAGTTAGCACGCCATTTACCTCAGTCTTTGATAACGGGCAGGAGGCAAAGAAGGTTGATTGGATTAAAGATGGAGTTCTTACCTCGCTCTTGCAGACAAGAGCTAGCGCTAAATTAACTTCTCTGCCCTACACCCCATTTGGCGATAACTTAATTATGAAAGTTGATGGAGCAGGGGGAAATCTCGAGGATCTAATTAAGAGCGTTGATAATGGACTTCTTCTCACCACGCTCTGGTATATCAGAATGGTTGATCCCAATACTTTATTGCTAACTGGGTTAACTAGGGATGGGGTTTATCACGTCAAAGGCGGCGAAGTTGTGGGAGCTACCAATAACTTTAGATGGAATGACTCTCCAGTTAGCGCGCTATCTCGAATTGCTCAAGCTTCAGATAGCGCTTGGACTCAACCAAGAGAGTGGGCTGGAGATATAACAAGTATGAAAGCTCCAGCACTTGTTATCAATGACTTTAATATGTCAACGGTTAGCCCTGGAAGCTAGAGCTTAATAACCATCTAGGGCAAGGTTTACTAAGCGATCTGCTTCGTGATTTTCTTCCCTTGGAATCCAGGTGAAGGTAATTAACTCAGGTGAGTGGATCTTCTTTGCCTCCATTGCAAGTTTTGCAAGAGGGATATTTTTAATCTTCCATCGCCCGCTCATCTGCTCCACAACCAACTTACTATCAAGTCGAGCCTCAATATGAGCTGCGGGATCGATCTTATTAGCTGCTCTCATCCCAGCAATTAGACCTTGATATTCAGCGACGTTATTAGTGGCAATTCCAATTTTCTCTGCAATCTCTATTAAGACCTTATCGCCCTCACAGACTAGTGCTCCATAGGCAGCTTGCCCTGGATTCCCTCTTGAGCCACCATCTGCATAAATTATTAACTCTCTTGCCATTTAAGTAATCCTTATAAGAATTCTGCGACACTCTTCACATCGTACTAATTCATCAATTGCTAGTGAATTGATCCTAGTTAGCTCTGCTGCGCTCATAGTTAAGTGGCAGCCCTGGCACTTTCCATCAGAGAGTCGAACTGCTGCAAGGCCATCACTTGTTGATCTAATTTTCTCATAGAGCGATAGGAGCTCTGCCTCAATATCTTTTGCTAAAGCTTCTCGATCTGATTTTGTAGCACTCATCGCTTGGCTAATCTGCTCAAGTGCTTGATCGCGATCTTTTGTTATTGCATCAACCTCAATGGATAATTCATCGCGTCTCTTTGATAGCTCAGCAATTCTGCTATCAAGACCTTCCAGGCGCACCATCACTTCAAGTTCAATATCTTCAAGCTCTGCTCGTCTTTTATTTAGTGATTCCAATTCATGCTGAGTCTGCTCGAGCTCTTTTGGGCTTCCAAGACCTGATGAGAGGCGCTTCTCATCTTTTTCAATGCGAGATAAAACCTGCTCTACATCAAGCTCTGATTTTGATAGCTCATGCTTGATATCACTTCGCTCAGTGCTGGCAGCAACTGCTAAATCTCTTGCGCTGGCAAACTCCAAGCGCTTTTCATCAAGGAGCTTTGAGAGAGGCAGATTATTAGCTTTGTGTTCGAGTTGCATGAGAGATGAATCAAGATCTTGGAGCGCAAGGATGCGCTCTTGGGATAATTTCTCAGCTTTCATCACTTCCCCACTTTAGGCTAAGAGGGGAAAGTATCTATAACTAGCGCTCTCTTCTCTGCTGATTTACGCTTACTCTCCTGATGAGAAGAAATCTTGCAGCCCTTATCTCACTTACTCTGACCCTCTGGATTCTTCCTGCCACCACTGCTGTAGCTGCAAATCCAAAGGCTGGAGCAAAGTGCACCAAGGCAAAACAAGTTAAGGTCTACAAAGGATTTCAATACACCTGCATTAAGTTAGGAGCTAAATTAGTTTGGAGCAAAGGCGTAAAGGTAGTGATTCCTACGCCAACTCCGACTCCGACTCCGACTCCGACACCGACAAAAGTTGGTTACACAATGGATCAAGTAAAGGCAAACAGCACAAGTGCGAGCTGTTGGACCGTAATCAACAACAACGTATACAACTTAACTAGCTGGATCTCTTCTCACCCAGGAGGGGCGGGAGCAATTCGCGGACTATGCGGAGTTGATGGCACCTCCACTTTCAGAGGAAGGCATGGCACTGGTGGTTCACCCTCAGCCACTTTGGAGAGTTATTTACTAGGGCCCCTTTCAAAGTAATTCAAATTACTCCTTCAGGGACTGAATATTAAGTTTTATCATTTTCAGCAGTAACTTCTCATCCACTTTCCAATCAATGGGAACTTGAACAGTCTTCTTATTTACTTTATATCCTTGCAAGTCTTTCGTCATTGCGACTAGAACTTTTGGATTCCAAGGCGCAATAAGTATGTGGTTTTTGAGTATTGAAGCTCCAAACAAATACTCACTTCCCATTTTTAGCATCGGCTGATTCCAAGCAATTACCAGCTCTAATTTTGGATATTTCTTCTTAATAACTCTAAATATTTTCTTAATCGTCTTGCTCTTTACTTCATCCTGGCCCTTTAGATATCCCTCTAAGTCATCAAAGCGCTTAGAACTCTTGGAGCCCCTGGAATACATAACTAACGCATTGGCATGAGCCTGGCTAAAGCCATGTTCTTCTCTTAAGTAAGAGATCTGCTGTGGGTATTTAAGATCAGAAATATCTTTCATAACAGCAAACCAATAGCCCATTGGTTGGCCATACTTTGCTTCAATCTTTGGAAAGTACGCCTGGCGACTTCCGTTATCTTTTACAGCCACTATTTTCTAGCGGGGCCCTGCAGCTCTATGGCCACAACCTTGCGTGTTACTACAGCAGCAAGTGCAATTAGCTTCTGGGCAGCCACAAGGGCATTTGAAATCTTGGCTTGCACCACTCATTGACCTAGTCCTTATCTATCAAGCTAGTAAAGGCCCAACCCCAAGCAAGGCAGAAGAGAAAAACTCCGAGAATATAAAGTAAGTCGCCCATGGATAGATACTACTTTGTAAATCAATCAAGAGCAGGATAAACGGTCATTAGAAAGGAGTTGTGGGCGCTGAGGGTTTTGAACCCCCGACCTACTCGGTGTAAACGAGCCGCTCTACCACTGAGCTAAGCGCCCTATCTAAATACCTGCGCAGTCTATAACGATGCTAGCGCGCTTCTGTAATCCTCGATTTTTCTCGCCTCAGCAGGGCTATTTACTACGCTCCAGCGCACAATACCTGCCTTATCGATAATGAATGTGCCGCGTAGCGCAAGGCCGCGATCTTCATTAAATACTCCATATTTCATCGCAACTGCGCCATGGGGCCAGAAGTCAGAGAGAAGTGGGAAGTTATAGCCCTCCTTCTCTGCAAAGACTTTCTGGGTAAACATCGCATCACATGAGATTGCAAGGAGTTCGATACTTTCATTTTGGAAAGCCGATAGATCATCTCTTAGCGCGCAGAGCTCTCCGGTGCAGGTTCCAGTGAAAGCAAATGGGAAGAAGACTAGAACGACACTCTTCTTGCCTCTAAATGAGGAGAGTGAAACTTTCTCTCCAAATTGATTTACCAACTCAAAATCAGGTGCAAGATCTCCATTTTTTATTGACATTATTTTCTTCCACTCTTTCGCGCAACCAATCTAGTTGCAGTCCAATCCTTTGATGCTGGAATTGTTGAGGTAAGACTTAATCCTGCAGTCTGGGCAGCATCTTGAATATCACTTGGCTCAACATGTCCTGGCCTTGAAACTTTTGGTGTTAGAAGCCAGATCGGACCTGATTCACTTAAGTAGGTAAGGCAATCAACTAACTCATCGATTAGATCGCCATCATCTTCGCGCCACCAGGTGATAACTGCATCTACTACTTCTTGAGAATTCTCATCAAGAAATTCACTTCCAGTAGTAGTTGAGATTTCGCTACGAATTGCTTCATCGCAATCACTTCCAAAGCCTCGCTCTAATACGAGATAACCGCTCTGGATTCCCATTCGGGATGCCAGTTGCCCTGGCCCCACCGGCGGGGTGCTCAATGCCTTCTCCTTAACATTCTTAGCTCGCTCAAAAGTTGAGCCTTATGGGCTAAGTCCACACTCTTAAGGGCTAGAAAGCAACTTGGTGAAAGGGGCAAACTCACACTCCTTGGATTTCACTCAAAGCGCCATTTAAGGCAAAGATAGCCCTGTGAGCCCAGGCCCAGAGAATATGAATAATCTCCAAGACCTCCATGTGGATCAGCTAATCGATGCAAACCCTGATGAAACTGCCGAGTGGCACCAGAGCCTTGATTCCTTAATTAAACATGCCGGACCAGCCAGGGCGCGCTACTTAATGCTCTCACTTATTAAGCGAGCTCATGAGGCAAATATTCAACTTCCAAATCTGCGCCTTACCGATTACATGAACACCATTCCTCCTGAGAGTGAACCGCAATTTCCTGGCGATGAATTTGTAGAGCGAAGAATTCGGGCATACATCAGATGGAATGCAGCGATCATGGTCCATCGCGCCCAACGCCCTGGAGTTGGTGTTGGTGGACACATTTCAACCTTTGCATCATCTGCTGCCTTGTATGAAGTTGGTTTTAATCACTTCTTTAAAGGAAAAGATCATCCAAGCGGAGGCGATCAGATATTTTTCCAAGGACATGCATCACCTGGAATGTATGCCAGAGCATTTCTTGAAGGACGCCTTAGCGAGCACCAATTAGATGGATTTAGACAAGAGCTCTCACACTCTGGTGGCGGACTCTCCTCCTATCCACATCCAAGACTTATGCCAGAGTTCTGGGAGTTTCCAACTGTATCTATGGGACTTGGTCCGATTAATTCAATTTATCAAGCCCGCTTTAATCGCTATCTTCATAACCGCGGAATTAAAGATACCTCGGGCCAACACGTCTGGGCATTTCTTGGCGATGGCGAGATGGATGAACCAGAGAGCGTTTCAGCGCTAACTCTTGCTGCTAGAGAGAACCTAGATAATTTAACATTTGTCATTAATTGCAATCTGCAGAGACTTGATGGACCAGTGCGTGGCAATGGAAAGATCATTCAAGAACTTGAAGCCCTATTTACTGGCGCTGGATGGAATGTAATCAAAGTAGTTTGGGGAAGAGAGTGGGATCCACTCTTTGCTATGGATAAAGAAGGCGCGCTAGTTGAGCTGATGAATAAGACGCCGGATGGAGATTTCCAAACTTATAAGGCCGAAAGCGGCGCCTTTGTGAGAGAGAATTTCTTTAATCGCGATCCAAGAACAGCTGCGATGGTGGCTAATTGGAGCGATGATGATATTTGGAATCTAAAGCGCGGCGGCCATGATTATCAGAAGCTCTACGCTGCTTATCGATCAGCGATGAACCATAAAGGCCAGCCCACCGTAATTCTTGCTAAAACCATTAAGGGCTGGACCCTTGGATCACATTTTGAAGGACGTAATGCAACCCATCAGATGAAGAAGTTAAAGCTTGAAGATCTCAAGTCCTTGCGAGATCGCCTCTATCTAGAAATAGATGATGAGAAATTAGATGAAAAGCTTCCACCATATTTCCATCCCGGAAAAGAATCTCCAGAGTTCCAATACATGATGGAGAAGAGGGCAGAGCTTGGTGGATCAGTTCCAAGAAGACGATCAAAATCAAAACCTCTTCCCCAGCCGCAAGATTCAGATTTTGCAGTAATGACAAGAGGCTCTGGAGCGCAAGAAATTGCCACCACGATGGCCTTTGTTCGCCTGCTTAAAGATTTAGCAAAAGTTGAGGGCCTTGGACATCGAATTGTTCCAATCATTCCTGATGAAGCTAGAACTTTTGGTATGGATTCACTCTTTCCAACTATGAAGATTTATTCGCCTCATGGCCAGCAATATCTGGCAGTTGATCGAGAGTTGATGCTCTCTTATAAAGAATCAACCTCTGGAGTGATTCTGCATGAAGGTATTAATGAGGCTGGATCAACTGCTTCATTTACCGCGGTTGGCACCTCTTACTCAACTCATGATGAACCAATGATTCCCGTTTATATCTTCTACTCCATGTTTGGTTTCCAGAGAACTGGAGATGCATTCTGGGCAGCGGCAGATCAGATGGCACGCGGTTTTGTTATGGGAGCAACCGCTGGAAGAACAACCCTTAATGGCGAAGGTTTGCAGCATGAAGATGGACACTCACAACTTCTAGCTTCAACCAATCCCGCAGTCGTTGCCTATGATCCAGCATTTGCCTTTGAACTAGGCCATATCGTTAAAGATGGTTTGAGGAGAATGTATGGCGAAAATAGCGAGAATATTTTCTACTACCTCACTGTCTATAACGAGCCCTATGTTCAACCAGCAGAGCCAGAGAATCTAGATGTTAAAGGTTTATTACAGGGTATCTATCTCTATTCAAAGGCTAAAAAACAGCGCAGAGCTAAGCGCCGAGTCAATCTTTTGGCCTCAGGAGTAGCTCTTAATTGGGCACTTAAAGCGCAAGATCTGCTTGCTAGCGATTGGAAAATTGGCGCAAATGTTTTTAGCGTCACTTCTTGGAATGAGCTAAGGCGAGATGGCCTAGAAGTTGATCGCCATAATCTGTTAAACCCTCTAAATAAAAAGAGCGCCTACCTCACCACTAAACTTAAAAACTATAAAGGAAGCGTTCTTGCAGTTAGTGATTACATGAGAACGGTTCAAGATCAAATTGCGCCATGGGTGGAGCAGAACTTTGCCTCCCTTGGAACCGATGGCTTTGGTCTATCTGATACCAGAGGCGCGCTACGTCGCCACTTTAAAGTAGATGCCGAGTCAATAGTTGTTGCAACTCTCTCACAGCTGGCAAATCAAGGAAAAATTTCACCTAAAGTTGTTAAAAAAGCAATTGAGAAGTATCAGCTAGATAATGTCACTGCAGCAGATCCAGGAAATACTGAAGGATCTGGATGATTTCTCGCTTTGGAATAGTCGATATCTCTCCAACAACTTTCTTTGGTGGAGAATTTATCGGTGCCAAAGCTGTAGTTGATGAGGCGGTTGCAATCTCTGCCACCATCATCAGAGAGGGCCATGAGGGCTTTGATGCCTATGCAGTTCTAGTTGATGAAAATGGAAAGATCTCTTCACGCGAGAAGATGGTTGAGATTTGGCCAAATAGCCAGAGATTTGAAGCGCATCTAAGGCCCAAAACTCTAGGTAATTGGAGTTTCTATATTGAAGTAAGTGCCCAAAATCCTGGAGAGTTTGCCAAGACTCTAATAACAAAATCAGAGAGTTATCCAATTAAAGTCGAGCGTGAGAGAGCTCTTATTGGAAATTGGTATGAATTCTTTCCTCGAAGCGAGGGGGCTATAAAAAATAGTGATGGCTCAATAAGTTCTGGCAACTTTAGAAGCGCAGCAGATCGAATCGAAGATGTAGCCAAAATGGGTTTTGATGTTTTATATCTCCCGCCGATTCATCCAATTGGATACTCCCATCGCAAGGGTAGAAACAACTCACTTAACGCAGGCCCGCTTGATCCTGGGGTTCCTTGGGCTATTGGCAATGAATCAGGGGGCCATGATGCAATCAATCCTGAGCTTGGAACATTTGATGATTTTAAATATTTTCTTAAAGTTGCCAAGAAAAACAATATTGAAGTTGCACTTGATCTAGCCCTGCAATGCTCCCCCGATCATCCTTGGGTAAAGACAAATCCAGAGTGGTTTACAAAAAGGGCTGATGGCTCAATTGCATATGCTGAGAATCCTCCAAAGAAATATCAAGATATCTACCCCTTAAATTTTGATAATGATTATCCAGGGCTCTTTGCAGAAATCTATCGAGTTGTAACGCTGTGGATTGAACTTGGAGTAAATATCTTTAGAGTTGATAATCCGCATACTAAGCCAATTAACTTCTGGGCAGATTTTATTGCCAAGATAAATCAAAAATATCCTCAGGTTATTTTTCTTGCAGAGGCTTTCACAACACCTGCGATGATGCATGCCCTTGGAAAAGCTGGTTTTCAGCAGTCCTATACCTATTTCACCTGGCGAGTAACCAAGTCTGAATTAGAGGAATATGCCAAGGAAGTTGCCTATCAAACTAGCGCTTTCTTTCGCCCAAATTTCTGGGTTAATACCCCAGATATTCTCCCCTTTCACTTGCAGAGCGGCAATCCTGCAGCCTTTGCACTTCGAGCAGTTCTAGCATCAACTCTTAGCCCATCTTGGGGCATGTATGCCGGATATGAACTCTATGAACACATTCCTATTGGTGAGGGTAAAGAAGAATATAGAGATAGTGAGAAGTATGAAATTAAAGTACGCGACTGGCAGGCTGCAGCCAAGAAATCTCTAACTCTTGCGCCATTTATCACCAAGTTAAATGAGATTAAGAATCAAAATGTTGCCCTTCAGCGCCTAAGAAATATAACTTTTCATCAGAGTGATTCTGATCAAGTGATCGCCTACTCAAAGAAAGAGGGCGATAATCTAATTCTGGTCGTTGTTAATCTAGATCCATTCAAGGCCATTGAAACCATGGTCCATTGGAATCTCTCAGCGCTCGGCCTTGAGGATAAAGCATTTGAGGTTACCGACCTTCTAGATCAAGCAAAATACAGCTGGAGTAGCAATACTTTCATTCGCCTTGATCCCACACGTCCTATGGGAAGAGTTGCCCATATCGCACGCGTTAAAAAGTAATTAGGCTCTAGCCCTATGCGCCGCTTGTTTAAGAATTTATTTTCAAAGCGGAGCGCCTTTCAATCGCCGCCTGCTGGATATCTAAATCCACATAGCACCCTTGGTGAAATTGATATGTATCTGATCACCGAAGGAAGGCATGAATCGCTCTGGGAAGTATTGGGAGCACATGTCAAAAGAGATGAGAGCGGTGAGTTAATTGGAACAGCTTTTAGCCTTTGGGCCCCTAATGCAAAACGAGTGAGTTTGATTTGTGACGCAAATTTCTGGGATAAAGAGATTCACCCGATGATTCCTCTTGGTTCTAACGGGTTATGGGAGATTTTCATCAAAGATGTTGGCCCAGGACTTAAATATAAATTTGCTATTCAAGGCCGTGATTCTCGCTGGGTTGATCATGCAGATCCATTAGCAAGGCAGAGCGAGCGAGCTCCACTCACTGCATCTATCGTTAATGAGAGTGATTACCAATGGAGTGATGGTAAGTGGATGGATAACCGTGGTTTGTTTCAACCTTGGAAGAGTCCTGTATCTATCTATGAAGTTCACTTAGGTTCATGGCGGGCTGGACTTTCATATCGCCAACTAGCTCAAGAACTTGGTCAATACTTAATCGAGCAGAACTTTACCCATGTTGAATTTATGCCAGTTAGTGAATATCCATATGACCCTTCTTGGGGCTATCAAGTAACTTCATATTTTGCTCCAACATCGCGCTTTGGAAGCCCTGATGATTTTAGATATTTGATTGATCACCTACATAGCCTTGGAATTGGAGTCATTTTAGATTGGGTTCCTGCCCATTTTCCCAAAGATGAGTGGGCCCTAGCTCGCTTTGATGGAACTTGTCTCTATGAACATGAAGATCCTCGTTTAGGTGAGCACCCTGATTGGGGAACGCTGATCTTTAATTACTCAAGAAACGAAGTTCGTAATTTCCTAGTAGCTAGCGCTCTTTATTGGCTCGAGAGCTTTCATATCGATGGACTTCGAGTTGATGCGGTGGCATCGATGCTCTATCTGGATTACTCGCGCAAAGAGGGAGAGTGGATCGCTAATGAATTTGGAGGACGTGAGAATCTAGCAGCGGTAAAGTTTTTGCAAGAAGCAACTGCAACAGCCTATAAACGCTTTCCAGGAATCATGATGATTGCTGAGGAATACACTGCTTGGACAGGAGTGACTAAACCAACTTCTGAGAGCGGTTTGGGTTTTGGGTTTAAGTGGAATATGGGATGGATGCATGACAGCTTGCAATATCTCTCTCATGACCCGATTCATCGCCTCTATCACCACAATGAAATTACCTTCTCAATTCTCTATGCCTTTAGCGAAAACTTCTTACTTCCGCTTTCACATGATGAAGTTGTTCATGGTAAAGCAGCTCTAGTAAATAAATTCCCAGGAGATCGCTGGCAGAAAGTTGCAACACTTCGCGCGCTCTATGGCTATATGTGGTCTCATCCTGGGAAGAAATTGCTATTTATGGGCTCTGAATTTGCTCAAAATGATGAGTGGAGCCATGAGAAGTCACTGGATTGGCATTTGACTCAATATGGCGAACATAAGGGAGTTCAAGATTTAGTCAGAGATCTAAATTCACTCTATAGACAAAACCCTGCGCTCTGGCAGAGGGATAGTTCAAGCGATGGTTTTACTTGGTTAGTTGGTGATGATCAATCAGGAAATACTCTGGCATATCTTCGCTCGGCTGATGATGGATCTCAAGTAATCTCAATTACAAATTTTTCCCCAGTTCCCCACGAGCAATATCACCTTCCAATTCCTAAGTCAGGAGATTGGATTGAGGTTCTAAACACAGATGAAGTGAAATATGGCGGATCTGGCGTAATAAATAGTCAGATAAAAGTTGAGCAGATTCAACACAGAGGTTTTGAATATTCGGCAGTTATTCGCCTGGCTCCACTTGCAACTATCTGGCTAAAGCTTAATTAGCCTCGCTTAGGCTGACTTGCTGCTGATACAAAGAAAGCCACGAGAATCAACATAAGACCAGGAATTGCCATCGCAATAGGCAGAGTTGCAGCCCCTGCAACAAGGGAGATTACTCCGCGGCAGATGAAAGTGAGCACCTGATTCATGGCGCCAAGTTCTGCCACCGCAACTCCACCTGGTTTATTGGAGCGGGCGCTGGCATAGCCGAAAAATAGAGGACCAACAAATGAAATTCCAAAGCCAGTTAGTAAAAATCCTAGACAAAAGATGGTGTATCCAAGAATTAAGTTGCTCTCTTTTATCTGCATGCTAAGTGCCAGACAGGTAAGAAATATTGTTCCGCCCATAACTACGAATGGTTGAACAAGCTCTTTATCACTGCGATTACCTTTGATTCGACTATAAGTCAGGCGACCAATAATCATCGCTCCCATAAATAAGAAATAAGGCGTAACTGCAACGGATTTACTCACTTCAAATTCTTGACGGGCCATAATTGTTGCCCAATCGCCGATCGAAACCTCAAGGAGCAAGGCACATAAAAAGCCAAGGCTGACAACCCAATCAATTTGAAAGGAGGTAATCATCTTTTTAAAGGTTATAACCTCATCATCTTCAGTAACCTCATGGCCTTGCAATAGATACGCCTTGGAGGCGTTTATTGAACGAAGAGTCAGTAAATAAACTAGTGAGATTAAAGTCAGAATATGCCAGTTCAATGAAACAAATGATGAAATTAAGAGTGCAATAAATGCTGTAGTTACAGCTCCCGCGCTCCAAAGGCCATGGAGCATAGGAATTATCTGTTTGCCGCTTTCATGCTGACGATGTAGAGCCTGAGCATTAATTGCGATGTGATAGGAGGCCCAAGCAAAACCACAGAGGACATTAACTATTAGATAAATCGGTGCGCTCTTTAGTTCAATCAAAAGTCCAAGAGTTAAATATGTAAGTGTTGAGCTATAGATCAAAACTCTATAAACCCCTAGTCGATGAACGATGTGGCCCATAACCAATTGAGCAGATAAAGCACCAATCGAGCCTGTGCTCATCAAGAACCCAAAGTAGGAAGTGGAAACATCGAGATTTGCCTTGATATCCGGAAGCCTGGGAGCCAGGCACATAATTCCAAGTCCAAATAGGAAGAAGAAGGCTTGCAGGTGGCGTAATTCGCTACGTTCTAGAGGTTTATTCAAAACAAGGCGCTCGCTAACTCATTTCTAGAACGGATCAAATCAGGATCGGCAGGATCAACTAACTGGAAGAGTAATAATAGGTGCTCTTTGGCTCTCTTCTTCTCATCCCCACTGGAGTTTTTTACAAAATTTATAAGCCTAGCAAATGCGTTTTTCTGAAGCCCTTGTGCAATCTCAACATCGGCTGCCATTACTGCTTTCTCTATCGAAGTGGGATCACTATCGGCATCTTTGATAGTTAGAGATGGATTGAGGGCTGAGATACGAATCATTAACTCGCACTGTGCAAGTCCAATTTTGGCAACTGGCTCATCAGGTTTTCTCATAAGCCAATTTCGATAAGCCATTGCAGCTCCCGAATAATCGCTCTTCTCTAAAGCGCTGAGGGCAGCTGCCTCCTCTGGCTCCATTGGAATCTCTTTGACCTCTGGGACTTGAACCTTTAAACCCTGCTCTTTGGCTAATTCAAATAATTTAGTAATAACCATGACAATCTGTTCTCTTGGATAGATTCGATCAAAGAGTGCTACAGGTTGCTCATTTATAAAGGCAATTGCAAATGGAACAGCAGTAATTTTAAGCGCTTGTACTAATTGCACTTGAGTATCAGCATTTATTGCTCCAAAAATCCAACTATCGTTATCTTCTTTTGCAATACTTGCCATTAATTGCCTTAGTTCAACAGTTGCCGCACTTCTTGGTGAGTAGGCCAGAAGTACCACGGGCTTTTCTTTAGAACGGCCGACATAATCAGCCATAAAGTTTTCAACAGTTGCTTCATCACTTGAAGTGGCTTCCACTTCAACTTTTGGTTTAGTCAGCGAGCTCAAATCAAAAGCTCGACCAAAACCAGCAGGAGGCATGCTCATAGCGTTATTCTCTCAAAGAGTTGGAGCACCAGAATCCATTCTCTCTGGCAATACCTTTGAAATGTAGTCATTGGTAGCGAATTCAAGGCCTAAATCTCGCCCTGCCTTCTCACCCAAATACCAGCGATGTTCAAGTACTTCATGAAAGAGCTGAGCGTTCTCTACTCGTCCTCGCATTGCAGCAGGAACTGCATTTATGACCTTATAGAAAACTTCATCAAGCCAGCGTTTGGCAGCTTCTTCTCTCTTGGGAGTCTTTTCAATTTCGCGAGATCTAAAACGATCAAATGAGGCCAATATCCGCTTTGCTTGTAGTTCTTCAGTTTCAAGACCCATTAGTTCAATTAATCTTTGTGAGTGATAGTTAGGAGCAACTAGCTTTGGAATAAAGGTAACCGTTGATTTATCCCCTGCTAATTGAATATCAACTTCTTCAACTGCAAAACCAATATCTTGAAGCGATCGCATCGCTCTTTCGACTGCATGTCTATCTCCAGCTGGCAAGATCTGCGGTTCACTTAAAGACTTCCATATCTTTCGATAGCGGGTAATTACCGATTCACTCGCTCTAATTGGATCCATGGCTGGAAATAGAACGCCAGCAATCTTTAAATCTTCAAGCTCTGCGGCTACATTAAATCTTGCAAGCTCTAAATCATGCTCTCGCTGCCCATCACTTAACTTCTTTTGAAACTCTCCAGTTTCAGCATCGACTAAATAGGCAGCAAAGCCCTCCGCATCTCTTCGAAACAAAGTATTTGAAAGAGAACAATCTCCCCACCAAAATCCTAGTAAGTGAAGACGGACTAATAAATATGCCAGAGCATTGGCCATATTTGTAATCTCATGTTGGGTTATCTGACCACTTAAAATAACTCGATAGGGAAGTGAGTAAGGCAAGAATCTAGTTACTATTGCGCAAGGTAATTCTTCGCCGTTTTGACTATAGCGATTAGTAACAATTGCTACTTGAGCAACAGCTGGCGCTCCCCTAAAACTTAATTCACGCAAGGCTTCATATTCACGCACTGCAAACTCTTCAACTGTTTCTTTTACTGCATATATTTCACTAGCAGGATCCGGTGTTGAGCGAACCAATCTGACAATATGACGAGAAATACCGCGTTGCGCTGCCAGAGTTTCATCTTCTGGCCACTGCTCCAATGGAGTATGCCAGGGCAGGTTATATAGGGCTGAGATTTCCTCGCCAAGTCCCTTTATATGTAGTTGTTTATCTGTCGCTGCCACTGCTGCATTCTTTCAGGCTTTAGACTAGTTCTATGGCGAAAATTAGAGGAGTTCTTAAAAAAGTTGGCGTCAGGCCATCTAAAGTTCAAGAAGTTCAAGATTTTGGAAAAAAAGGTGCTCCACTTAACACGCAACACCCCTTCTATTTTGGCTTTCTTGCAGCCTCAGGTGCCTTAGTAGCCATAACCCTGCTTCGAGCACTTCAATCGGCAAGCCAAGTATTTGTCTTAATAATTATCTCCCTCTTTCTTGCCATGGGACTTAATCCCACAGTCGATGCTCTGCAATCAAGAAACCTAAAGAGATCATCAGCTGTAGCTGTAGTAGTTGTAGTCGCCTTAGCAATTATTGCCTTATTTGCCTTAATCGTAATTCCACCAGTTGCAACTCAAGCCAATGAATTAATCGAAAGCGCCCCGCAATTACTTGATTCACTAAGAAGTAATGCCACCTTAAATCAACTTAATATCGATTACGGATTTATTGATTCACTTGAAAAGAAATTTGAAGAGTGGATATCAGATGGAAAGATACTAACTGGCGCATTTGGAGGAGTTCTTGGCGTTGGTAGAACAGTTTTATCTGGAGCATTTTCAACTCTAACTGTCTTAGTTCTCACTCTCTACTTTCTTACCTCTCTGCCAGCGGTGACCAAAATCTTTTATCGTCTAGCTCCAGCATCAAGAAGAGCACGAGTATCAAGCATTGGTGATGCCATCATCTCTCGAGTTGGAAGCTTTGTGGGAAGTCAGGTATTAATCGCTGGCCTTGCAGCTTTATTTGTTTTTGCACTAGCCCTTGGACTTGCTCTGCCCTATGCAGCAGCTCTCTCGATGGTCATATTGTTTGTAGCTTTGATTCCTTTAATTGGTCACTTCCTGGGTGCAAGCATTGTAATTTTGGTCGCCCTTACTCAATCTCCAAGTAAGGCTCTTCTTGCTCTAATTCTTTATACCGCATATGTTCAGATCGAGAATTTCATTATTACGCCAAGAATTATGAAGCGCTCACTTGCCATTCCAGGCTTAGTGACAATCGTTGCAGCCCTTCTTGGAACCTCTCTTCTTGGTTTGGTTGGCGGAATCCTTGCTGTTCCAATCGCTGCTGCGATATTGCTAATTATGGATGAAGTGGTCTTTCCAAAAACTGATAATGCTTGAATTAAATCTCAAGCGGTAGAGGCAAACGTTCAGGAGAAATGACTTTAACTATTTCACTTAAAACTCTATGAACAAAAGGCTCTCCGACCCAGAGATGCTTACCATCTTTGATGGCGATGAGTTCTGCTTGAGGAATTGGAGCAAATCGCTGCTTAGCCTGATCTGGCTTTAAGTAATCATCAAACTCTGGAATTAGCGCAGTGACACCTCTGCCATCTTGCCCCCAGAAAGCAAGGTCTTCATCGGTTGAAAATCTAAGTGGTGGTGAGAGAAGTATTAGCCCCATTACTCTTTTATCTCTTGCATACTTCAAAGCTAAATCACTTCCAAAAGACCATCCACTTACCCAGAGCTTCTTTATTCCAAGTCGATCAAATGAGTAATTAATTGCAGCAATGACATCCTCTTTCTCAGTAACTCCCTCCCCAAACTGACCTTCACTCAATCCTTGATCACTTTTGGTGCCACGAGTGTTGAAGCGAATCACATTAATTCCTGCTAGGTGTGGAAGACGATTTGCAGCTTTTTTATAGATATGGCTATCCATCATCCCGCCATGGGTTGGAAGAGGATGAAGGCAGAGCAGGCCAATTCCCTGGTTATCTTGCATGGGTCTAGCTATTTCACCTATTAGCTCGAGCCCATCGCTGGTGAGAAAGGTAATAGCGCTGCGCTCGGCGGGCAGAACTGTGCTGGGTCGTATCAACTCCGCCATGCCTGTAAGTTTATCCCTGAGTATGAAAACCTTCGAATCCTTAAATCCAGCAACCGGTGATGTAATTGGCCTTTTTCCCCAAACATCTGCCAAAGAAGTTGATGAGGCTGTTGCTAAAGCAAATACTGCAAGTGAGCATTGGGCTTCGTTAAGTTTTAGAAAACGCGGAATAATCCTGCGTGATTGGGCATCTTTATTAACGCGCGAGATTGAAAGCAGCGCAGATTTAATCCATCGCGAGACGGGAAAGCCTTTAAGTGATGCCCGCCTTGAAGTCAGCATTGCAATTGAACATATTGGCTGGGCAGCAAAATATGCGCCAAAAGTGTTAAGTGATCAATCACGCCCCTCAGGTTTATTGATGTTTAACATGGCGGCGAAAGTTCAGAGATCCCCTTTTGGTGTAATCGGAATTATTGGACCTTGGAACTATCCATTTTTTACTCCTGTTGGCTCTATTGCTTATGCCTTAGCTGCTGGAAATACTGTAGTTTTTAAGCCAAGTGAATTTACTCCAGCAGTTGGTGCATGGCTTGGAGAGAGTTGGAAACGTATCGCTCCATTTGCAGATATCTTCACAGTAATAACGGGTGGAGCTGAAACTGGAGCTGCACTTACAAAGTCAAAAGTGGGCAAAATTTCCTTTACTGGATCGACTAAAACTGGAAAATTAGTTGCAGCTGCTTGCGCTCTTAATATGACTCCAGTGCTACTTGAATGTGGTGGAAAAGATGCAGTATTAATTGATCGCGATGCTGATTTGAAGAAAGCCGCTGAAGTAACGCTCTGGCACGCTATGGCTAATGCTGGTCAATCTTGTATTGCAGCAGAGCGGGTCTATGTTCATAGAGATGTTGCTGAGAGATTTTCTACTTTAATTGTGGAGCAGGCGACAAAAATCAAAGCAGGCTATGAAGATGGCGCCAACTATGGACCTGCCACTATGCCTTCTCAACTAAAGGTCATCAAAGCCCATATCGATGATGCTGAAAAACGCGGCGGACGCTTTCTCTTTGGCGATAAGTCTGCTGTAAAAGGCAATTTTGTTAGCCCTGTGATTTTGGCCGATGTTCCTGAGGATTCAAAAGCGATAATTGATGAGACTTTTGGCCCCACTTTAATCATCAATACTGTTAGAAATATGGATGAGGCAGTTGATCTAGCAAATGCTAGTAACTATGGCCTTGGTGCTGCTGTCTGGTCAAAGAAGAATGGCAAGAGAATCGCCTCACTACTTAAGTGTGGAATGGTTTCAATTAATTCAGCTTTTTCAAATACCGCAGTAAGTTCTCTTCCCTTTGGTGGCATTAAAGATAGTGGGTATGGAAGAACTCATGGCGCAGAGGGCCTTCTTGAATTCACCTATCCAAGAGCGATAATCAAGCCTAGATTTAGAATTCCAATTAATTTCACAACTTTTGATAGAAGTCAGAGAGCTGATCGAATAGTTATGTTGTTAACAAAGATTTTGCATAAACGTCGCAGACGTTAAAACCTAGGGGCGTTTCTACTTCTCTCGATTTTTGGTTTTCTCTTATCTTTCTTACTCCAACAAGCGCTATGCCAATGTCTGCGAGACTCCACATCATGTTCAATCCAAGCAACGATATGTGGGGTTGCCATAGGAATTAATTGATCACAACCTGGGCAGCGATATGGCTTATTGGAAGATGAGCCGGTGATTTTGCGGACCATATAGATGCCTTCACTATGCTCTTCAATGCTTTGATGAGAGGGGGAATCGCTATCTTCATCATTTTTTATCTTACGACCACGCTGCTTTGGTCTATTTCTCCGAGGACTCACAGGGATATTCTCTCGTAATTAAGGCAAGATTACCTCCGTGAACTCAAAGCTAGTAAAGATATTGATCACCTGCCTTGCCGCTACTCTGCTTTCGACTACAACTGGCCAGGCAGATCAGATCAAAGTCGTTGCAAAGAAAACCGCTAAGCCCATTCCCTCACCTGCAGCCAAATGGCCTCCTGAAGGTTTTAAAGGCAAAGAAGGTGTCTATGCCAAAGTTCCAAGCGGTAAAGATGTACTCGGCCTTCTTTCTGCAAAGAAGTCACTTCAGCCACTTGTTAAAACTTGTGAAGAGTTTGCTTGTGGCGCAGTCTTTGTTGCCTCTGAAACCGGATGTAAGTGGTGGGAGGTTAATTCTTCGGTATTTAGTCTAAAAGCCTCAGATTTAAGTAAGGAAAAAGTTGGAACGCTAACGACCTATCACAAGAGCAGCAAAGAAAAGGCGCTAGCTACTATCTTTCTAATAAGTGGAGCCGAGGTCACACCAGGAACTTCTATCGGATCAATAAAGGTGATTTGCCATAGGGATTCGGCAAATAAACCAAAGCCAGGCAACATCTACTCACCCATTGTTGCCCCCACTCCAACTGCTAGCCCAAGTAATTCTTAAGGAGTCTGTAATGCTTGGTGGCATAAACAACACTTTGTTCTTCACATCATTTGCTGGCTTTGCGGTAATGGGCTTATTTATTATTTTGCTTAAGTGGGCTTTTTCTCGTGGCTCATCTTTAGTTGAAAAACCAAAGAAGATTGGCGATGATGATGAATACGGTTTATTAAAGGTCGTAGCCTCACCAAGTAATTTTGTAGAGGGTGAGATGTTGAGGTTGAAATTAGATGAACATGGAATTAAAGCAACTTTGACTCAAACCAAGAGTGGACCAAAAATCCTAGTTTTTGAAAAAGAGGTAAGCGTTGCTCAGGCAATCTTAAGAAGCTAGCGATTCTTTCCAGGAACCCAGAGTTGATCGCCACTCTCTCTATTTTCATAGCGAGCAAGAACGAAGAGCAAATCTGATAAACGATTCAAATACTTTGCTGTTAGTTTATTTACGCCCTCTCCAAATGAATGGATTGCCTGCCAGGTTCTGCGCTCAGCGCGCCTGACAACAGTTCTTGCAACATGCAGGTGAGCCGAAGCTGGAGTTCCTGAAGGAAGAACAAAGGACTTCAAAGGAGCAAGGCTTGCGTTGTAATGATCGATTTGGGCTTCAATGTAATCAACTTGAGATTGCAAAACTCTCAGCGGTTCATGCTCTGGGTTATCTACTACTGGGGTGCAGAGATCTGCTCCTACATCAAATAGATCATTCTGAATTCGAACTAATAATTTTGAGATCTCTTTATCTAAATTGGCGCTAGCTAGCACTACTCCGATGTAGGAATTCGCCTCATCCACGGTGGCATATGCCTCAAGACGTGGGTCATTTTTAGAGGTTCGACTCATATCCCCAAGTGATGTCGTGCCATCATCGCCAGTTTTTGTATAAATACGAGTCAGATTTACCATGGGCTCACCCTAATAGAGTCGTTACGATGTAGCCACTTAGGTAGGCAAATACTTGGAATTGGGAAGGAATTAAGAGGAGTTTATGGCCAAGCTCTATCCCATAGCCGGGCAGATAAACCCTGATCGCTTCCGCGTCGTTGGTGGCGCGCGATTAGCTGGCGATGTCTATATCTCTGGAGCAAAGAACTCGGTTTTAAAGTTGATGGCAGTCTCACTACTTGCGCCAGGAAGCTCAACGATAAAAAATGTTCCAGACATTGCAGATGTCTCCATGATGGCAGAGCTACTAGAGACGCTAGGTTGCAAGATATCTAGAGATTTTGAAAGCAAGAGCATCACAATTGATGTGCCAGAAACCCCAGGTCATCGCGCGGAGTATGAATCGGTTAGAAAACTTCGCGCATCAATAAATGTTTTAGGTCCCCTAGTTGCAAGACTTGGCAAAGCAGAAGTTGCTCTTCCTGGCGGTGATGCCATTGGTTCAAGGGGACTTGATTTTCATACTAAGGGCCTTGTCGCACTTGGAGCTGAAGCTCACAACGAACATGGCTACATCATTGCAAGCGCTGCTAAAGGATTGACTGGAACGCAGATTGAACTTGAATTTCCTAGTGTTGGCGCTACTGAAAACATTATGAGCGCAGCAGTTCTAGCATCAGGAGTAACCACGCTTGAAAATGCTGCAAGAGAGCCAGATATTGTTGATATTGGAAACTTCTTAATTGCCATGGGGGCAGATATTCAAGGACTTGGCACCTCAACAATCACCATCACTGGAGTTAAATCACTTAAAGGCGCGACTCACACTGCAATTTCCGATCGAATTGTTACTGGAACTTGGGCATTTGCAGCGTGTATGACATTAGGTGACATCAGCATTCATGGCGCAAGGCCTGAACATTTAGAGCTACCTTTAGAAAAACTAGTTTCAGCAGGGGCGGTAATTACCAGTATTGCCGATGGAATAAGAGTGAAAATGGATAGAAGGCCAACAGCTATCGATGTAGCAACCCTGCCCTATCCTGGATTTCCAACTGATCTCCAGCCCTTTGTAATCACCTTAAATGCAATCGCCGAAGGTGATTCCCTAGTGACTGAAAATGTCTTTGAAGGACGTTTCATGTTTGTCAACGAACTCTTGCGCCTTGGAGCAAAGATTAGAGTTGATGGCCATCACGCATCAATTACTGGAATCAAAGAACTATCTTCTGCCCCTGTCGTTGCCTCAGATATTAGAGCTGGAGCGGGCCTAGTTCTTGCAGGTTTAGTTAGCGAAGGAATTACCTTTATTGAAGGTGGCCATCACATAGATCGTGGCTATCCAGATTTTGCCCAGCAACTTCAAGGACTTGGAGCAGATGTAACTAGAGTTGATTAAAGCTTTAGCCAACGCTCACTTTTGTAATAAAACCTGACTCAATACTTACAGTCACTCGATTTGTTCGATAATCCTTAGTCAGCATAAATTCTTCGCCATCTTTTTCGCCAATACGATAAATCCAAGAGTTAGCAGCTGCGCAAACCTCTGCTTCTACTTCGCTCATAGAAATCAACTGGTTTGCTCTACCTTCTGAGATTACTTCCTCGTTCTTCAATGTTATTGGACAAGTTCTGGCGCTACTTCCAACTTCTAGATACTCGCCCCTGATTTCAGTTCTGCCAATTGCCAAGACAGCAGATGACTTTCTCTTTGCAGTAGCTGTGATGGAGTAAATTCCAGCTTCAGCGCTCTGCGAGATTCTTGAGAGGAAGAAGTAATTCTTCTTGCCATATGGTTCATAAAAAGGTGATCGCTCATTAATCTTCATCACAATTTTCTTTCCCGATGGGGTAGTTATAGTGACACCTGGAAGTTGGGAGCTCTTTAACTTGTTGGTTGGGGATGCATCAAGAATCAAGTATTCGACGTTTAAATCATCGCCTTCTTTCAAGGCAAAACGAACGCTTCGCTGATCTTTAGCCTTAGCAAAGTCTGCATAAACAGCAAACGAGATTGTGCCATCAAGCAGAATTGGGCTCTTTGAGACAGTGTTATGTGAAGCCTTTAGATTGACTGGGTAATGCGCAAGTGCTGGCCCAGCACTCAATGTGAGCGCAAGGGCGATTAAGAAAAAGCTACTGCGTCGCACTCTCACCTAAAACTGAAATACGATTATTAGCAACTGAGATAAATCCGCCACTTACTTCAAACTCTTGCACGCTGCCGTCAACTCCCTCAATACTGACTTTGCCATCTACTAAAACTCCTAGAAGTGGTGCGTGATCTACCAATATTCCAAGATCACCTTCTAGCGTTCTAGCAGAGAGGGAGATCGCTTTGCCAGAGAAGACACGCTTCTCTGGCGTTACGAACTCAACGGTTAGCGTTTTATCAGACATCTTTTACTTCTTTGCCAACTCTGCAGCTTTACGTTCGACATCTTCTAATCCGCCGCACATAAAGAAGGCCTGCTCTGGAATATGGTCATAGTCTCCATTGGCTAGAGCATCAAATGCTGCAATGGTTTCAGTTAGTGGAACAAATGAACCATCAAGTCCGGTAAAGACCTTAGCTACGAAAGTATTTTGCGATAGGAAGCGCTGAATACGGCGAGCGCGACCAACGAGAATTCGATCTTCTTCAGAGAGTTCATCGATACCAAGGATTGCGATGATGTCTTGAAGATCTTTATATCTCTGCAAGATCTGCTTCACGCGGTTTGCTACTCGGAAGTGATTCTCTCCAATATAGCGAGGGTCAAGAATGCGCGAAGTTGAATCCAGTGGATCCACCGCAGGATAGATACCAAGTTCTGAAATTGGACGAGATAGAACTGTGGTGGCATCAAGGTGGGTGAATGTGGTGTGCGGCGCAGGGTCTGTAATGTCATCAGCTGGGACATAAATAGCCTGCATCGAGGTAATTGAGTGGCCTCTAGTTGAGGTAATACGCTCCTGAAGCACGCCCATTTCATCAGCAAGAGTTGGCTGATATCCCACAGCAGATGGCATACGACCAAGAAGTGTTGAAACCTCTGATCCTGCTTGAGTAAAGCGGAAGATGTTATCGATAAACAGGAGCACATCCTGCTTCTGAACATCACGGAAATACTCCGCCATTGTTAGAGCTGAAAGTGCAACGCGTAAACGCGTTCCAGGTGGTTCATCCATCTGACCAAAGACTAGAGCTGTCTTATTGATAACTCCGGTCTCAGTCATTTCCAAAAATAGATCGTTACCCTCACGAGTACGTTCACCAACGCCGGCAAATACTGAAACGCCACCGAAGTTTTCAGCAACGCGATAGATCATCTCTTGGATAAGAACTGTCTTACCAACTCCAGCACCACCAAAGAGACCAATCTTTCCACCCTTAACATAAGGAGTTAGAAGATCGATAACTTTAATTCCGGTTGCAAACATCTCAGTCTTTGACTCAAGTTGATCAAAGGCAGGAGCAGTTCTATGAATTGGCCAACGCTCTTTAATCTCAAGAGATGAGGTTGGCACATCAAGTGATTCACCGAGGGCGTTAAATACATGGCCCTTTGTGACATCTCCGACTGGAACAGAGATTGCCGCTCCGGTATCACTTACCTCAACACCACGAACCATTCCATCGGTTGGTTGCATCGAGATAGCGCGCACCAAGTTATCGCCAATGTGTTGGGCGACCTCTAGTGTGAGCTTTCGCATCTCACCGCCAAGTGTTACCTCTACGTTTAACGCGTTATAGATCGCAGGCATCGAATCTGCTGGAAATTCGATATCAACGACCGGTCCAATTACGCGCGCTACGCGTCCGGTTGCTGTCTTAGTTGTCATTATTCGCTCCCTGCGCTTGCTGAGGCGAGCGCGTCTGCGCCGCCGACGATTTCACTGATTTCTTGCGTAATTTCGGCCTGACGGGCCGCGTTTGCAAGTCTGGTCAACGACTTTATTAACTCATCAGCATTATCTGTTGCTGACTTCATCGCACGTCGTCTTGCTGCATGCTCGGAGGCTGCCGACTGCAGAAGTGCGTTATAGACGCGCGACTCGATATAGCGTGGCAGAAGGGCGTTGAGTACTTCTGCTGCATTAGGTTCAAATTCATACATTGGTAGCAGCCCTGCAGGAGCTGGGCCTTCAGCTTCAACGACTTCTAGCGGAAGCATCCGCTTATTCATCGCAATCTGAGCAATCATTGATTTAAATTCGGTATAAACAATATGGAGCTCATCCACACCGTTGATATCTGTTGCGGCATCGGAAATAAATGCTGGAATTAATTCATCAGCAATTGTTTTAGCGTGAGCATAAGTTGGATTATCAGAAAAGCCAGTCCAAGAATTCTTAATTGGGCGATTACGGAATTTGAAGTAGTTGACTGCTTTTCTTCCCACCAGATAGGTGTTTACCTCAAGACCGCGCTCCTTAAGTGTGATGACTAGGCCATCTGCTTCCTTAATTGCACTTGATGAGTAAGCCCCAGCCATTCCTCGATCTGCAGTAATGATTAATACAGCAGCGCGCTTTGGATTTGTCGATTCGGTAGTAAGCGGGTGATCAGTATTTGAAAATGTGGCAACTGCGCTCACAGCACGCGTCAATTCATTTGCGTACGGGGTCGATGCTGCTACTCGTTGCTGCGCTTTGACGATACGCGATGCCGAGATTAACTCCATGGCACGGGTGATCTTCTTAGTCGCTTTAACCGAGCGAATGCGTCGACGATAGATGCGTAGTTGAGCGCCCATTTATCTACTTCTTATATTTCGTAATCTGCTCGGTGCCATCGCTGCCTTCAGCTTGAGCAGGGGCGTCATTAACAGCAGAGGCTGATGAAGAAGCAAATTGCTCTTTGAAGGTATTAATAGCTGCGGTCAATTTGGCAACAGTGTCATCGCTTAGCTCTTTGCTCTCAGCGATAACATCAAAGATGGCCTTTTGTTCGCGCCCAACATAATCAAGAAACTCTGATTCAAAGCGGCGAATATCAGCAACTGGCACCACATCTAACTGTCCTGTAGTTCCAGCCCAGATCGAGACAATCATTCTCTCTAGTGAGAATGGGGTGTATTGCTGCTGCTTGAGTAGCTCCACCAAACGTGCGCCGCGCTCTAGTTGTGCCTTTGATGCTGCATCAAGATCTGAACCGAAGGCAGCGAATGCCTCTAGCTCGCGAAATTGTGCAAGATCAAGACGGAGGCGACCAGCAATCTTCTTCATCGCTTTAGTCTGAGCCGAACCACCAACGCGAGAAACTGAGATACCAACGTTGATAGCAGGGCGAACTCCTGAGTTAAAGAGATCGGTTTCAAGGAAGCACTGTCCATCGGTAATTGAAATAACGTTTGTTGGAATGAAGGCTGAAACGTCATTACCTTTTGTTTCAATAATTGGAAGACCAGTCATTGAGCCGCCACCCAACTCATCAGAGAGTTTTGCGCAGCGCTCAAGAAGTCGAGAGTGTAAGTAGAAGACATCGCCAGGATATGCCTCACGACCTGGTGGACGGCGAAGCAAGAGTGAGACTGAGCGATAAGCCTCGGCTTGCTTGGAGAGATCATCAAAAACAATTAGTACATGTCCCCCGCCATACATCCAGTGCTGACCAATAGCAGAGCCGGTGTAAGGAGCGAGGTATTTAAATCCTGCTGGATCAGATGCAGGCGCTGCAACAATTGTTGTGTACTCCATCGCTCCAGCTTCTTCTAACGCTCCTTTAACAGATGCGATAGTTGAACCCTTCTGACCAATTGCTACATAAATACACTTAACCTGCTTCTTTTTATCACCACTTCTCCAGTTATCGCGCTGGTTAATAATGGTGTCAATTGCAACCGCAGTCTTTCCAGTCTGACGATCTCCGATGATCAACTGACGCTGACCGCGGCCGATTGCAGTCATAGCATCAATTGCTTTAATTCCAGTAGCTAATGGCTCTTTAACTGGCTGTCTTTGAACCACTGATGGGGCTTGTAGTTCAAGTGCGCGAGTAGTTTCTGCCTTGATTTCGCCTTTGCCATCAATTGGGCGACCGAGGGCGTCAACAACTCTTCCTAAAAATCCATCACCAACTGGAACCGAGAGAATCTCTCCAGTGCGGCGCACTGTTGTTCCCTCTTCAATTCCAGTGAACTCACCCAAGATAACAACACCGATTTCGCGCACATCAAGGTTTAGCGCAAGTCCTAAGGTGCCATTTTCAAACTTTAGAAGCTCATTAGTCATTGTCGATGGAAGACCTTCCACGCGAGCAATGCCATCGCCAGCTACAACGACGGTGCCTATCTCATCGCGTGATGCGCTACCTGGATCGTATGACTTAACAAAGTTTGCTAAGGCATCACGAATCTCTTCAGGTCGAATCGTTAATTCCGCCATGATTTTTTCTCTCCCTATACTGCGAGCGCTCTGCCCGCGTCGGCCAAACGATTGACGATTGTGGCGTCAATCAATTCATCTGCAAATCGGATGGATAGACCACCCAAAACTTTTGGATCAAGTTCAACATTTAATCTCACTGGCTGTCCGATCTTGCCAGAGAGGCTGCTTGCTAATTTGTCTTTCTGCGCCTGGCTTAACTCCACTGCACTCTTAACATGAGCAATTACTCTCATTTTTCTTGCAGCAGCGGCGCTGGCATAAAAGGCGATAGTTTTTTCAATACTTCTTCCCCGCATTCCACTTACCAATGAGGCAAGTAGCCTTGAAGTTGAAGGACATACCTTTGATGCCAATAATTTTGCGACAAGAACTCGCTTGCCTTCACCTGAATACTTTGCTGAGTTGAGAATCTGACGAAGTTCTAGGTCACTAGCCACGATTCTTGAGAACTGAAAAATCTCTTCCTCGAGGCGATCTAGCTCGTTACTTTGATTAGCAACTGATGCCTCAGCTTCAACCGCTAATTGCTCAATTACATCACCAAGATTCGATGGGCTCGACCAACGAAGAGCGGTGAGGCTGATTAGCAACTTAATGCTCAGATCGGATGTGCTCTTAGCAAAGAGTTCTTTTGCAAGTTCTGCTTTGGAATTAGCATCCCTTGAGTTATCAGTTAGCGCGCGGCGAAGTGGAGTTGAGGAATCAAGAGTTGCAACAACGGCAAATAAATGAGCAGAGAGCGCAGATGCTTCTGCTGCCGATAAGCCCTTCAAGGACTCATCAAGTGATTTGCGAGCAGCGATAAGTGATTGGCGTGACGCCCCACCCAGTGCTGCCAGTGCTCTACTCATTTTTACTTACTCTTCTCCAGATCTTCTAGGAAACGATCCACAATTCTTGACTGGCGGACCTGGTCATCGAGTGCTTCTCCGACAATCTTTGATGCTAACTGCGTTGCAAGAGTTCCAACTTCATTACGAAGTGAAGTAAGCGCTGCTTGACGCTCTGACTCAATAGCAGCTTGCGCGCTTGCAGCGATTCGAGTTGCCTCTTCTTGAGCTTTGACTCGCATCTCTTCAATGATTGCAGCGCCTTGGGCTCTAGCTTCCTCTCTAATGCTTGCAGCTTCGCCGCGAGCATCTTGGAGTTGAGCTTTATATTGCTTAAGAGCTGCCTCTGCTTCAATCTGAGCCTTCTCTGCTCGCTCCATACCGCCTTGAATCGCATCTGTTCTTTCAGCAAATGCTTTTTCAAAACGTGGAACAACTGCGCGTCGCAGCACCAGATAGAGAAGTGAGAAGGCGATGAAGCCAACAATTATCTCTGCGGTATGCGGAATTAAAGGATTTAACTCCTCTGCCGCCAATTCAATAGAGCGCATGCTTATTTGCTTGACTCTAGAGAACGAATGCTAGAACTAGACCGAATAGCGCTAGAGCTTCAGCGAGTGCAAAGCCTAGGAATGCGATCGGCTGGAGAACGCTTCGAGCCTCTGGCTGACGTGCTACTCCATTGATATATGCGGCGAAAATAAGTCCGGTTGCAATACCCGGTCCAATCGCTGCCAGGCCAAAACCGACCAGGTTGAGTGTGCCTTCCATGTTTCTTACCTTTCCTTCTTCTTTGTTCTTCACAATAACCGAGCGTTATCGTGAGTAAATCTGGTTATTTAATGCTCATCTGCTAACGCTCCGGCGATATATAGAGCTGTTAGAAGCGTAAAGATATAGGCCTGCAGGCATTGGACCATAAATTCAAAGAATGTCAGCGCAATACCGATGGCAAAGGCAAATGGGCTAATCAATTTAAGTCCAATTACTCCTTGCAGCAAGTGCTCCCCGCCCAAGATAAATACCAAAAGTAATAGGTGACCAGCAAACATATTGGCAAAGAGACGAAGACTTAAAGTCAGTGGGCGAACTAAGAAGTAAGTCGCAAGCTCAAGAGGGGTGATCAAGATGTAGGCAGGTTTTGGAATTCCTGGCAGGAACATGATCTCTTTCATATATTTGAAGAAACCTTGTTTGCGTATTCCCACATAATGAAAGATAAAGAATGTGAACGCGGCTAGAACATAAGGAAATGAGATTCTAGACATTGTTGGAAATTGCAGCATAGGAACAATTCCAAATACGTTGTTCACCAAAATGAAAGTAAAGAGAGTAAATAGATATGGAACAAAGCGCATAAACTCATGGCCAATTACTTCGCGCCCCAGATCATTTCTAACAAATGAATAGACCGACTCTCCCGCGAATTGGAGTTTTGATGGAACTAATGCGGCTTTTCTTGATGCGAGTATGAAGAAGATTGAAATCAAAATTACCGAGAGAAAAACTAGAAGAATTGGCTTAGTTGCAAACTCATTACCTTCAATAAATGGAGGGAGGTTGAAGTCTCCGGCATCGGGGGGATTAAATCCCTCATCCTTGCCAACCTCGGCTGCATAACTAAGCAAGAAAGAACTCCTTGAAGCGTTATTGGACCTTATTTCATAGGGAAGACGGGGTAACCCTATGGGCAAGAGGCCAGGTTGAGAAATTCAATTTAGCCAAAATAGGGGTCAAAAGGGTTACTTGCCTTACTTAAATTCGAGGGGGGCTCTCTTACTTTCGCCCGAAGCGGAGCCAGACTAGATAAAGAGCTGATCCCATTCCCAAAAGAAGGCCGGCCAGAAGGAAGAAGCCGGTATTAAGCCATTGATCAAGCCCCCAGCCAATGCCGCCCCAGATTAGAAGCCCTGAGAGCATGTATCCAAAAATGGTCCAGAAGGCATTGTCTTCGCTCGGTCTCTTTGGCTCATTACTGCTCATCATCACTCCTTCGATTGCCGCTCTGGTTGAGGTAACTCTAGTCGTAGTTTAAAGAAAGCCCGAACCTCGCCAGATAGCCATGCGGCAGAGATCGCCAGAGCGCTTATCCCAAAGGCAGACCTATCAAGTGAGTCAGGCTCACTTAAACGCGTGACCGCAATTAGAAAGAGGGCAATTAGCAAGAGCTTGGTGAAATAAGACATTAGGGCAAGGGCCATTACTGAAATTGGATCTGAGTTTCTGCTTAATATCCCAACGACGATTGAAACTGAAAAAAATATCAAAACCACAAAACTTGCAAGAGCGCTACCAAAAAAACCTGGAGCGCCTAAATAAATAGTAAAAAAGACAATTGCAATTACAGTTGCAACAAGTGAGGCGCTTAAAGCTCCGCGCCACATCTGTTTATTAGATGATGCAATATCCATCTATGCCTTGACCTTCTTCTCTCGCTTAGTGGTAATTACGGCGCTAAGTAGCAGTAGTGCGCCAACTAGAAGCGCTGCCCATAGCGGAATAAATGCTGAGAGCATCGCAGGAAGAGCAAGCATGGCAGTAACTAAGTAGAGAATCACTGCGCTTCTTTGTTGCGAGTTTCCCCATGCCATTAATTTATGATGGAGATGCTCTTGATCAGGAGCAAAGGGCGAGCGTCCCGATTTAACTCTGCGCAGAACTGCCAGCGCTAGATCAAGTAATGGAATAGCAAGAACTGCAAATGGCAAGAGAAGTGGAAGAGCAGCAGGTCCAATATTTTCTGCAAATACTGCGTTAGCATCAATTTGGCCCATCAAAGTAATAGCTGATGCTGCAAGTAGTAAACCTAAAAACATCGATCCAGAATCTCCCATAAATATCTTTGCTGGATGGGTGTTATGTGGCAGAAAACCTAGACAGCAGCCAATGACAATTGCCGTAACAAGAGATGGCGCGCCAGCCCGACTAAAGCCATTTTCAACAGCCAATAGATATGAGAAGCCAAAGAATGCTGCCGCAGAGATACCAACAATTCCGGTAGCAAGACCATCAAGACCATCTATGAAGTTAACCGCATTAATAATTACAACAACCACAACTACTGTTAATAGCTGACCAATATTTGTTGGAAGAACAATGATTCCATCTATTGGTAGCCAGAGAATTTGAATTCCAAAAATCAAAAGTATTGCTGCCGCCAAGCCTTGACCAGCTAACTTTGTAATTGCATCTAATTCATAGCGATCATCGAGAGCGCCAATTAATAGCACAAAGGTTGAAGCAAGAAATATTCCTAATAGTTCTTGCGAGTATGCCTTACCGACTAAATTAAGGCTACCTACCATCACTAATGTTGCTCCCATTGCTAGCCACATCGCTACCCCACCCCAACGCGGGGTTACTTGAGTATGAATATCGCGCTCTCTAACTGATGCAACAGCCTTCGAGCGCAGTGCAAGAGAGCGAACCAGAGGAGTGCACATATAAGTAAGTACTGCAGCGATTAAAAGAGTTAAGAGGTATTCGCGCATTAGGCTGGATAGACAGGGAACTTTGCAGTTAGCGCATTAACTTCCTTGCGAATTTGAGCAATCTTTGCCTCATCTTCCCCATCTTTAATTGCGCGAGCAATCAAAGAAGCAATCACTGGCATCTGCTCGGTGCCCATGCCTTGCGTAGTCACTGCTGGCGTTCCTACTCTAATTCCACTTGTTACCGCAGGTGATTCTGGATCATAAGGAATGGCATTTTTATTTAGTGAAATTCCAGCTCTGCCGCATCTTTCATCCGCTACTTTTCCATTTACCCCAGTTGAGCGAATATCAATGAGGGCCAGGTGAGTCTCTGTCCCCCCAGATACTGCTCTCATTCCCTCATCCTCTAAGGACTTGGCGAGTGCTTTCGCATTGGCAATTACTTGCTTGGCATAGGCCTGATACTGCGTTGTGGCACATTCTTTTAGGGCTATAGCTTTTGCAGCTACTGCGCTCATAATTGGTCCGCCCTGCATCCCTGGAAATATTGCTTTATCAATGGCAGATGCATGAGCAGCTTTACTTAAAATCATTCCACCTCGCGGACCTCTTAAAACCTTATGGGTGGTAAACGAAACAACATCTGCATATTCAACTGGTGAAGGAATAGCTTTTCCAGCAACTAAACCAATGAAGTGGGCTGCATCAACCCACATAATTGCCCCAACTTCATCGCAGATACTTCTAACTGTTTTAAAATCGATCAAGCTTGGATAGGCAGTGGCTCCTGAGCAGATCATCTTTGGTTTAACTCTTAGCGCGATATCGCGAAGTTCGTCGTAGTCAATTAACTCGTTATCTTGCCTTACTCCATATGATTCAACGTTAAACCACTTACCAGAGAAATTAACTTTAGATCCATGGGTTAGATGACCACCATGAGGAAGTGACATTGCAAGGACGGTATCTCCAGGCTTTGTGAAAGCCTGATAAACCGCAACATTGGCACTTGCTCCAGAGTGTGGTTGCAAATTTGCATGTTCTGCTCCGAATAACTCTTTAGCTCTTGCAATTCCAATTACTTCAGCCTTATCAACCTCTTCGCATCCTCCGTAATAGCGCTTGCCTGGATAGCCTTCAGCGTATTTATTGGAAAGAGTTGAACCAAGGGCGGCAAGAACAGCTGGAGATGTGAAATTCTCGCTAGCTATTAATTGCAGGTTCTCGCGCTGCCTATCAAGTTCAGAAATTAAAATTGCAGCAATTTCTGGATCTTGTCCCTGCAGGGCTTGGAAATCTGGGCCGAAGAAAGTCTCTGACATGGCCTAAATCCTAGGCTGGAACTGAAATATTGGCAGAAACAGAGCGCAAGTCGGCAAGTGATATTGCTCCCGCTCGCACAAGCCTTGCCCCTTCTTGCTCAATAGCAATAACGGTAGAGCTTGGCCCCTCTGGCAGTTCGCCAAGATCAAAGAGCGCTGCATAATCACTATCTAAAGCTGGAAAGAAAGTAGATTTTCTTGGAGCAGGTCTTCCAGATAGGCAGGCTGCTCCAACAGCTAGTGGACCTGAGGCAAGTGCAACGCTTCGAACAAATTCTGCATTTGGCACTCGAACTGAAATTTCATTTAAGGCTCTTGCATCTCCCAAATCCCAGACTAAACCTTGAGCAGGGGTGAGATTAATAGTCAAAAGACCGGGCCAGAATTTCTCTGCAAGCGCAGTAATTGTTTCACCGAATTGGAAAGAAATTCCTTTAACAGTTTTTACATCTCCAACGATTACTTGTGCCGCAGTTGCTGGCGGAGATTGACGTAGTTTATGAATTTTCTTTACTGCGCCATGATTGAAGGCATCTGCTAAATAAACATATCCATGTTCAAGGGGGGCGATAATTAACTTGCCATCTCGAAGAGAGGCCACTGCTCTCTCGATTAACTCTTGACTATCTATTTGGCCATCGGTTAGCGAGTATTTCTCTGCCATTACTCTGCCTCTCGCCTAGCGCTGATCCATCTTGGACGATTATTTAAATCTCTGTTCTGGTTTATCTCAGAGTAGCCCCTTGATAACTCAGCCTCAAGTAGCAGAGGCTGACTCTCATGATGTTCCATAATTAATAGACCACCAGGCTTTAATAAGCTAGATGCAGCCTGAATAAATCTTCTCGGAATCTCAAGACCATCAGCTCCACCGCCGAAGAGCGCCTCTTTAGGTTCATTGGCAATGACTAACTCCGGCAAGTTATCACCCTCTGGAACATATGGTGGATTTGCAATAACGATGTCACATTTAACTCCCTCTAACACCTCTAAAACATCGCCAGAGATAAGGCGAACAGAGACATCACAAGCTGCAATATTTCGCTTTAACCATTCAATGGCCTGGTCTGATTTTTCAACGGCGACAACAGTTACAGGCCAATTCTTCTTCTCTGCCTCATGGGCAATCGAGATGGCAAGAGCGCCACTACCTGAACCTAAATCAACAATGCTTACAGGCGCTTTACTTGATTGGTTCTGCATCGAAATTATCTTTTCAATTTCTAGAAGAGCAGCATCAACTAAAGCTTCGCTCTCCGGCCTTGGAATTAAGACCCCTTGACCGACCTGAAAAGTTAGATACCTAAATGGAGCATGCCCAATTAAGTATTGGGTTGGCTTTCCAGAAATTCTCTTTGCGATTAGCTCATCAAGGAGTTCTATCTGATCAAGATTTAACTCAAAGTCTCTTACATGAAGTTCCATACGCTCAACGCCTAGGACAAATGCCAAGATTAACTCAGCATCCACCTCTAAAATTCCAGCAGATGCAAATTGTATCTTTTTATCTTTTAGAACCTGCTTAATACTCATTATCTTTATGCTTCAGCAGCTGAGAGCTTCTCTGCCTTATCAGCCTCAAGAAGGGCTCCGATTAGTTCATTGAGTTCGCCATTTAATACTGCATCAAGATTATTAGCCTTGAAATTTACTCGGTGATCGCTGATGCGATTTTCTGGAAAGTTATAGGTGCGAATTCGCTCGGATCTATCAACGGTTCGAACTTGGCTCTTTCTCGTTGCAGATGCTGCTGCATCTGCTGCCTCTTGAGCAGCGGCCAACATTCTGGCTCTAAGAATGCGAAGGGCGGATTCTTTATTCTGTAATTGGCTCTTCTCATTCTGGCAAGAAACTACGATCCCAGTTGGAATATGAGTGATGCGTACTGCTGAATCTGTGGTGTTAACGCTCTGCCCACCAGGACCAGATGAGCGATAAACATCGATACGTAGCTCATTCATATTGATCTGAACATCAATTTCCTCGGCCTCTGGAAGAACTAGAACTCCTGCAGCCGAGGTGTGAATACGCCCTTGGGATTCAGTCTCGGGAACTCTTTGGACTCTATGAACTCCGCCTTCAAATTTAAGCTTTGAAAATGGGGCTGACCCCGCAGCTGCTCCGCC
>OFRA01000026.1_pt1 | contig 37390 bp, 76 predicted proteins | sample 1543001 | NCBI WGS metagenome assembly OFRA01 (sample SAMN07774221, study PRJEB24372) | wastewater metagenome | isolation source: Lake Maggiore Verbania | place: Italy: Verbania | collected 2015-12 | reverse complement strand
CGGCGATCAACTCTGCGATGTTCCAACCAGTCAATGCTGCGCCAATTCGAATCTGATCTCCTGCGACAAACATTTGCAGGCCCATTCCTGGTGGCAAACTCCAATCCGCACGAATTCGCCCCACAAGCACAGGATCTCGTCCAGCTGCATTGAGAGGTTCAGGGAAACGATTATTGATTCGATCATCGACCAATTCCACGCCAGGAGCAGCACCAAGAATTTCTCGCGCACGCACTTCAGAAAGCGGCGTCTGAAATTCCAAACCGATCGCTTCGCAGTGGGCTCTCAGAACTGGCACGCGAACGCATGTCGCAGTGATTCTCACCGTGTCATCAGACCAAATCTTGCGCGTCTCATGCAGCAACTTCGCTTCTTCTTCGTTGTAACCCTCGGGCCCGATCGCTGAGTTATGGCTGGTGCCTCTGCCTTCCAAGCAGATAGTGCCAGTTCGATTCTGGTCAGTCGCTCTTCAAAATTAAATATCGCCTCTTTAGCATAACGGCAGTGCGACGCACTTGTAATGCGTTGGTGACAGTTCAATTCTGTCAAGAGGCTCACGGTCCTTTAACTCAGTGGTAGAGTGTTTCGTTTACACCGAAAAGGTCGGGGGTTCGAGTCCCTCAAGGATCACGGGGAATTAGTTAAATGGTATAACAGTTCTTTTGCAAGGAACAGTCATCGGTTCGACTCCGTTATTCTCCACAAATGTGGCATATGTCACAAAAAGTCTTATTTATTTGACCTTTTTTAAAAATCCATGTATCCTAAATAGATGTTGCCGCCAATAGGAGGTCATTATGACGACAAAAAACCGAATTGGCGTAATCATTGTGAACATTATAGTTTTAGTGTTTGCATTGCTTACACCAACGGCGTATGCTAAGTCTGCGCCTATGGCGGGAGGGTCAGCAACTGCTGTCGCTCAACCGTTCGTGCCAACTTTATTTGTTGCGGCTCCGTCAGCCAAAGCAAAGATAAAAAAGAAGGCAAAGAAGTGGAAGTGTAAGAACCAACTAGCCAACTGGCTTCATGCTGCGGGATTCCGTGGCTTGAATTTAAGGGAGGCTTGGACCATATCCATGAGAGAAAGTAATGGTACTAATCTTGGGCCTGGAATGTCTAGATTCAACGGACATGACTATGGTTTGTTCCAATTTAATATGGGAGCATGGGGAGGTTCATCTTGGTGGGACACAGCGAGTTTGCTGACACCAGAATATAATGCAGAAATTGCATTTAAGTTGAGTAAGGGTGGAAAGTCTTGGATTCCTTGGGGCATGAGGGATCACATGGACTTTGACACCCAAAGTTATGCAGGCATTTGGTCTAGCGATCAGTTTTATGCTTGGGTAATTGAACCATATCAGCGTTACTATGCCCAATATCCATGTAAGTAAGCAAGAAGGCAGTGGGACAAAACACAATTAAATGTGCGGCAACAGTCTCACTGCCTAGCCTCTGTAGTGAAACGGTTATCACAAGGGACTCATACCCCCTTAGTCCAAGTTCGATTCTTGGCGGAGGCACTGGTACAATACATATAAACAGAAAGGTCTACAGTGAGAATTGGTTTTGGATCTACCGACTGGGGCGATCATGCAGAAGGTCAACCGGGCGGTTGTACACACATGAGAGCAATGCTTCCTGCACATGGACTATCTCAGATAGGTCATCAAGTCATGGCTGGTGAAATTGGTTGGAAAGAGGGCGAAGGGTTCGTAATCGTCCCGCCCATTGAAAGACTTAAGAATCAACATAGAGAAATAATTAAAAAATATGACCAGTGCTTTGACAAACTTGATGTTATTATTCTAAAACTTTATATGCATCAAGATGCAGTGTCCTATATTAAAAAGGCTCAAGCATATGGTCAGACAGTAATTGTAGATACTGACGACCACTTTGAGCAACTTCCTTCAGACAACATGGCCTACCACACTACAGATCCAAAGAATAATCCAGACAATAATAGAAAGCACCTTATTGATACCTATTCTGTTGCAGATGGAATTATTGCAAGCACCAAGTTTCTTGAGCAGAAAGCATTAAAATATAATAAAACTGTTTATCGTGTACCTAATTCATTAGATCCAGCCACCTTTATACAAAGGATGGACTTTGCTGGAGACAAGCCAACAATTGGATGGATTGGAATCATGTTATGGCGTGTAGACGACATTAAAGAAGTAGGCGCACCACTAAGAACAGTTCTTGAGCAACATGACCTTAAGTTTCATCATTCTGGAATTGTTCTTAATCAACCTAATTGGTTTGCAGAAGCGGCAGGATTCGATCCTGAAAGGATGACTGGCTTTGTCGGAGCGCGTCCAGCGTTCTATTCCAACATATTTATGCCAATTGATATTGGAATTGTCCCATTAACCAACAATCCATTCAATGAGGCTAAGAGTAATCTTAAGGGGCTTGAGTATGCAATGAGCGGTATTCCATTCGTTGCATCGGATACCCAAGAATATCGTGACCTAGCAGAACTTGGTTGTGGTAGAATTGCTAAGAAGCCAAGAGATTGGATTCGACATCTAGAAGAACTTCTTGATCCCGATGTTCGTAGAGCAGAAGCAGAGAAGAACTTTAATATAGCAGTTGATAACTTTAGTTTGTTTAAGATGAAATATAAGTGGTCTGAGGCTATTGAACTAATTCATATGCAAGCGCAATTAGATAGAAATAAACCAAAGCCAGTAGCAAAAAGCACGGGGCAGATAGGTTTCGACCCATCGAAGTTTCTAGTCGCAAAAAACTAACAAAATATAATAAACGCAAACACACAAAACAACCTCGCCCTCGCTGCATAGTTAGGGCCGCGTCGCGTCTACGTAGGAACAGAAAGACGTTTTTGTAGTATAATGTAAGTTAGCAACACAATCGTTAGGGCTAGAAAATAAGTTGTGGGACGCGAGTTCGACTCTCGCCTGCTCCACAAATAAACAGGAGTGATCGTAGTGGCAAAGAAATTTTTAGTTGATTTAGATCTTAATACCAATGAGTTACAGAATGCTGTAATTCAAAACCTTCCAGCAGCGTCTGAGCCTACTGGTGAAAAGGGCCGTCTGTATTTTGATTCAACAAATAATATTCTTAAGGTTTATAACGGTTCTCTATGGCAGTCACTTGCAACTGGTGGTTCAGCAGTAGATACTATAGTTCTCAATGGTGATGTAACTGGTTCTGCTACTGCCATTGGATCAACAATAACTGTTTCTACTTTAATTGCCGCTAACTCTGTTGCTCTTGGCACAGACACCACAGGCAACTATGTAGGCGCTCTTACTGCATCAACTGGTGTAAGTATTACAGGTGGTTCTGGCGAGGGTGTTACAAATGTAATTTCAATTGGTCAGCCAGTTGCTACATCAGACTCCCCAACATTTGCAGCACTTACAATTTCTGGAGACCTCGCTGTCAATGGTAGCGATATCACTACCTCGGGCGCGGGAACCGCTACTATATTTAATGCCAATGCTACTACTCTGAATATTGGTGGGGCTGCTACAACCATTGGAATTGGCTCTGCAACTGGCACAACAACAGTTAATAATAATCTTACCGTTACTGGAGACCTACTTGTTTCTGGATCAGTAACCACACTAAATACTGCTACACTTTTTGTCGAGGACAATATCTTTGTTCTTAATTCAAATGTAACTGGAACACCATCACTTAATGCTGGAATTGAAGTAGAGCGCGGCGACTCAACAAACGTATCCCTTCTTTGGAATGAGACATCAGATACTTGGACTGTGACAAATGATGGAACTAACTATGGAGACATTACTAGAAAATATGTAGCCACCATTACTTCATCTGCCGCACTGTCTTATCCAATTACACATAATTTTAATACGAGAGACGTAGTGGTGAATGTATATACAAATTCATCAGACTACGACACTGTTGAGGTTGATGTCTATCGTAATACTGTTAATCAGGTGACTATTGGATTTGCCGCATCACCTGCCGTTAACTATAGAGTAGTTATTACAGGATAATAAATGTCTAAAAACTTTTTAACGCCAATAGGGATTTTTACGGCTGGTGGAGATCCAACGTCTGCATCAGAAGGCAATATGTATTTTAACTCATCATCAAATGTATTAAGAGTTTTCTATACATCATCTTGGCATAGCATTGTTCCAAATACTGCATCCTACGGTATTACCGCAGACTATTTTGATTTTAACACTGCCGCAACAGTGTCTTCTTCTTATGGTCGTTTAAAATGGAATGATGCAGACGGAACGCTTGACATTGGAATGAAGGGTGGAAATGTTACTCTTCAGGTTGGACAAGAGCAATTAATTAGAGTGGTAAATAAAACTGGTGCAGATCTTTTAGAGAGTCAGTATCACGTTGTAAAACTATCTTCTGCTCAAGGTCAAAGACCTTCAATCGTTTTAGCAAAAGCAGATTCTGATCCAAATAGCACGAATACTGTTGGTCTTGTCACAGAAAATATTGACAACAATCAAGAGGGTTTTGTTACTACTTCTGGATTCGTTAGAGAGATAAATACTACTGGATCTTTATGGGGTGAGACGTGGGCAGATGGAGATATAATATATTTAAGCCCATCGACTGCTGGACATCCAACTAATATAAAGCCAAGCGCACCTAATCATACTGTTATTGTAGGGTTTGTTATTCATGCTCATCAAAATCAAGGAAAGATATTTGTTAAGGTAGACAATGGTTACGAGATTGATGAGTTACATAATGTTGATATTACATCACCAACAAATAATCAATCTTTGCTCTATAATTCTTCTGCTTCTGTATGGCAAAACAATACACTTTCTTCTGTAGCATCTGCCACAGTATCATCAAGTGCGGTGCGTGCAACTCATGCAAATACGGCATCATCAATTGCTGGAAGCCTTGTAAGTGGAACAGTATCCTCTGCTACGGTATCTGCAAGTTCCAATGTCACTGCATCTATAAATGCTGGTGGCATTACATCAGGAACCCTTTCTGTGGCTAGGGGAGGAACAGGGGTAACATCTTCAACTGGTACTAGTAGTGTCGTTTTGTCTAACAACCCTACCCTGACAGGAATTCTAAACGCAGCATCTGCAACCTTTTCTGGAACTCTTACAGCATCAAATGTAAATATTTCTGGGAGTATAACTACCGCCTCCCTAACATCTACATTCGGAACTATCGCTGGATGGACACTATCAGCAAGCGCATTTACCGCTGGCACTGCCGCAAGCACAGTTGGACTAGTTTCTAGCCCACAATCAGACAACATAGCCATATATGCTGGTAACGCTACACCTTCTTCTGCTCCGTTTAGAGTAACCCAAACTGGTTCTGCTTTTGCTACTACAAAGACCAGTGGTGATAGTAGCACTTCTCTTGCAACTACCGCATTTGTGTCTAACATGATCCGTTATAATGGAGCAACAAGTCCAACTACCGCATCTGTTGCTGGATATTTTGTTATAGCAGTAAACCCTGGAACTTCATTAAATGGATGCATAATGATTCCACAAGGCGCTACAGGAAGAACATTAAACGCATTAGTTGATAGAGGAATTAATAGCGCTGCCTCTGCTGGATATATCAGAGGGTATGTGGAAAACAATGCTGGCGCTGCAATTGGAGTAGGAAACTCCGTTCCACTGTATTACATAGCATGGTAATAGTATAATATGAAAGTAAACCTATTACGTAAAACTGTGAGGATTAGCATATGACTGTTATGAGTATTGTAACTACTGGTCAGATTAGTATGACTTCTACTGCTGCCGCACCATCTGCATTTTCTGCCACTGGTGGAACAAAATCCACTTCTGGCGCATACACCTACCACTTATTACTGGCAATGGAACGTTTACCCCCAATGGAAGCGGAACGGTTGAAATTATTGCAGTCGGTGGTGGGGGCAAGGGTGGAACGCTGAATACTGATGGAAAGGGTGCTTATGGCTCTGGTGGTGGAGGTGGGGGTGGTAGGTATCTTCTCTCTACTGGAGTTGCTGTAACTGCTCAAGCCTATGCTGTAGTTATTGGTAGCGGAGCAACTGACTATGGAACCACTGGCGGAACAAGTAACATAGGCGCTTTAGCAAGTGCCGCTGGAGGTTCAAGTGGAAGAAACGATGATGTAGATTCTACTACTCAATATGGTGCTGGTGGAACCGCCCCTAGCGGTGCTGGAAGTCCTTGTAGGTGGGTTCCCACTCCTTTGGGTTCTGGTGGTGGCGCATCAAATTCAACAAACGGTGGTACGGCTGGTGCTTCAAGTGGGGTAGGTGGTGTGGGCGCAGCAGGGGTTGTTAACTCTTTTCCTGTAGGACCATCTGGATTTTCTGGCGGCGGTGGAGGTGGCGGAAGCACTAGCGGTGGCGCTGGTGGAACCTATGGTGGAGGTCTTGGTAGAATAATTGGAGCAAATAATCCTCCAGCAGGTGTAGCAGGCACAGCCAACACTGGAGGCGGAGGCGGTGCAGGCGGAGGAGATATCTTTGGTGGCGCTGGACAAAGCGGCAACGGTGGAACTGGTGTAGTGATTGTGAGGTATCTAACATGATAGAGTGGGCAATGATTGATGAAAATAACGTTGTGGTAAATGTATCTGTGGGGGATGCTGATGTTGTGCCACAACTTGAGGAATTGACTGGGCTTAGATTCTTTCCTGCCGCCCCACCAAATGGGTGGATGAACGCATTTATTGGAACGGTGTGGGATGGAGTTAATTTTGTACTACCATCGGGAGGAGAGCAATGATCGCGGTATGCGGAATGACTCGCTCTGGAACGACCCTTGCTTGGCAGACTTCCTGCGGTCTGACTAGAGACGCGGGCTGGGAAAAACTTGAATATGTAAATACCCCTTTTTCTGTAGCCAGACAATCACAAGGACAAAACGTAGTTCTTAAAACCTACCGTACGGTCAATACAGAGCCTACAAATCATATCTCAGATAATCCTGATGATAAACTTTTAGTCTGCTATAGAGATGTTCGTGATGTTGTTGCGTCAAATATTAGTAAGAAGAGAATGCTTCCAAATGGTAGACTACCAGAGTACGCTGCTTTTCTTGCTCAAATAAACATAGAGATGTTTGAGTTCTTCAATGCTCATGAAAACAAAACTTTACTCAGATATGAAGACTGCTACGCAGATATTCCAGCACATGTTGAACGTATTGCAGGAATAATCGGTATGCCAAATGTCCCAGCAGTTGCCGATGAGGTGTCTATTCCTAGACAAATTGAAAGATGTAGGGAAGCATTGCAAACTGGTCGGTCAGTAGATCTTATTGAACAGTTCCATATTACAAACATTAATCCACATGCATGGAAGAATGTTCTCACCCCAGATGAAGTTGATGCCGTGATGCAGGTTTCTGGAGATTGGCTTATAGCAAACGGATATGAAATAGGAGTATAATATAAAAATGGCAATAATCATAGTAGACATAGATGACACACTTTTAAGAAACGGCACTCAGCCAATGCGATCAACAATTGATTGGGTTAATCGACAGTCACTTAAGTATGATATTTATTTAGTTACTGGTCGTAATAATTCTATGCGTGACGATACTGTTCGAGCACTTAGCCGCGCTGGAGTTAAGTACAATAGGCTAATCATGAATACAGGATCTTCTGCCGATTCAGATCAGTTTAAACGTGAAACTGCTGGAAGATTAAAGACAAAAACTCGTATCGCTTTAGCGGTTGATAATAGTGATTCTGCAAGAGCAGCATATAGTTCTATTGGAATACCCACTAAGAATCCTTCCGCTTTGAGCGAGAATACGCTAAAATTAAACATAAACTTTGGAGGACCAAATGCCTTACGATATTAGAAGAAACTACCGTGGCAAGTCTGGATATTCTGTAGTCGGTCCAGATGGAACCGTAGAGGAACTCATTCAACAAGAACCGCAGCAACAGAGCAACAACGTGCTTTGTATGCCGCTGAGTCTGGGATGAAGAAGGCTGAAGACATGACGCTTTATAATCAACTTACCCCAGATGAGAAAGCGTTCCATGATGCTATGGATGAGATCGTTGCAAAGTATGGAAAGATAGATGAGGATGGCAGTGGTATATGGGCTGGCTATGATTCCCCAGAAGAAAACCCAGACTCAAAGTATGGTGTAAAGTGTGGAAACTGTGCTCACTTTGAGGGTGGTAACCAGTGTGCCATTATTGCTTTACCTGTTAATGAGAATGGTATATGCCGTCTTGCCGTTATTCCAGACGGATACGTTAACTATAACGTCATGAAGGGCGATTTCTGGGGCGGAAGATTTAAACAATAGTTTAAGTCTAAACAATGTAAATGATACAATTAGTGGCACTCTTGTCACTAAAATTAGAAACGGACTAATTGATGAATATTGTTATTAATGGGACTGAAAAGTTTCAAGACTATCATACTTTTATGCGTGCTGTCATTGTCGCTATTGACGAATCGTTGAAGCCAGATGACAATAAAATAAACTTGTATTCTGTTGGTGGCTATAAGACTAATCAGTTTACAGCAGAGTTTATTAATAGGTCAGAAGGATACCTAAAACAAAAGGGAATTAAGCCTCGTTATTATATTGTTCCTAAGAAAGATGTTGTAGAAAAGTTTGATAACTATGATGTAGATATGTTATTATATTTATCAGGCAAGAAAGAAAATCTAGAGATTTTAGATAGCCTAGTTACCGCCGCACAAAATAGGGATATTGATGTGCGCATATATAAGATATAGGAGAGCATGTGACTATCAAAGGAGCAGGTCGCCATATCTAACCGCGACCAAGCATATCTGTCAGTTGCATCATACCTTGCATCTCAGTCGTCCTGCCGCATGAAGCATGGGGCTGTAATTGTTAAGGGTGGAAGAGTTTTAGCAACTGGAATTAACAAAGAAAGAAATCATCCAATGAAAGTATCGTCTGAGCATATTAAAACTCACTGTTCTGTACATGCTGAGATTGATGCACTCAAGAAGGTTGATAACGCACAAGGTGCAACAATATATGTTGCAAGAGTAAATAGACGCGGTGAAGATCGTAACAGTAGACCGTGCGAATACTGCTATAAAGATTTAAAAGATTCTGGAATTAAGAAAATTATATATACATCATGAAAGGTTTATCATGAATTTTATTAAGGCTAGTTATGACAAGGCTCACGCTATTGTAGATAGCAACAAGAACCTATTCTGGAATGTATGGGAAATTGTTGAGGTCCGAAGAGATTCTGACGGGATTTTTAACAAGCACGGAATTTTCCGTAATGGTGCTTGGCACAAGGTTCTACGCAGGATCACTGTAGATAGTGATGGCACATGGAAGGTTCCTGTTAAATATGACATGGCAAGATGACGCTCTGTGTGCTGGAGTAGATACTGAAGAGTACTTTGATAAATACGAGTCTGATATTCAGGTGGCACAAAATGTTGACAGGATGTGTCTTGGATGCCCTGTAATTAAAGAATGCTTTGACTATGGGGTATCAACAGAGTCGTGGGGAGTATGGGGTGGTGTCTATTTAGTTGATGGTAGAATAGATAACTCAAAGAACTTTCATAAAACTCAAGAGAAGTGGAATAAACTTTTACAGGTGATTAGATGATAAACAAAACCGCTATTGGCATACTCAAGCAAATGAAGCCACCCTACGAAGGAATAGTTATTGACATTGTAGAAACCGATTCTTACGTGGGCCTACGTGTATATGAGAACCAAGTAATGTCACTTTCTAATGAGCGTCAGTATGGTGTTATGTTACACCTCCATGAAATGCGTAAGGTACTATTAAACTTTGGATACAAATGTTTTTTTCAAGGCGCGAAGGGCGATCCTCCAAGGAAAATATGATGGAAATAGTTTGGATAATCAGTGAAAATTGTTGGGGTAAAGTTGCCGTCCGTGGAGTAGACTATTGTCTGATATCTTTTTTTAAGGACGGTTTTCACCATAAAGAAATATTTGAACTAGATGATATCGTTGAACCAGTAGAGATGGGAATAGACTATGATTTTCAAGAAGAATCCAATTGACTATAAGCAGCCTCAAGAAAACTATTGTTCTAACCAAGATTGCTATAATAAAGTAGCAAAGTTATCTTGGATATATGGACTGCTTGATGACTATGGAATTAAGAATGCTGAATATTATTGTGAGCATTGTATTATAGAAAAGAGAACTACGTGAAGCGTGCTTTTATTACTGGCATAACTGGTCAGGATGGTTCGTACTTAGCGGAACTGCTACTTGAAAAAGGTTATGAGGTTCACGGTGTTAAGCGTAGATCATCTTCTATCAATACAGAGAGACTAGATCATATATTCAATAATGCCAACCTTCATCTTCACTACGGAGATTTAACAGATACTAGCAATATACAATCTTTAATTCGTGATATTTACCCGCATGAGGTTTATAATCTTGGCGCACAAAGCCATGTGCAAGTATCCTTTGAGACTCCAGAGTACACAGCAAATGCAGATGGTATGGGAACCCTTAGATTGCTTGAGGCAATCAGACAGACTGATCCCGAAGAAATAAAGTTTTACCAAGCAGGAACTTCAGAAATGTTTGGACTCGTACAAGAAATTCCACAGAAAGAAACAACTCCTTTCTATCCACGTTCACCATATGGTGTTGCTAAGTTATATTCTCATTGGATCACAACTAACTACCGTGAGGCATATAACATTTTTGCTTGTAACGGTATTCTCTTTAATCATGAGTCTCCTCGTCGTGGAGAAACTTTTGTTACACGTAAGATTGTTCTTGGATTAAGAGATGTCAAACTTGGTAAAAGTCCAATGTTAGAACTTGGTAATCTTAATGCGCTGCGTGATTGGGGTCATGCTAAAGATTTTGTACGTGCTATGTGGCTTATGCTTCAGCAGGAGAAGCCAGATGATTATGTAATCGCTACAGGGGAACAGTATTCTGTACGACATTTTATTGAAGCGTGCGCCCCGTACTTTGATATTAATATCGAATGGTTAGGCGATGGTGAGGATGAGGTGGGTGTTGATACAAAGACTGGTAAGGTAGTTGTTAAAATCAACCCACGATACTTTAGGCTTGCAGAAGTTGAATCTCTTCTTGGCGATCCCACTAAGGCTAAGGAAAAACTTGGATGGGCTACAGAGTTTTCGTTTAATGATCTTGTAAAGGATATGTGTCTCAATGGAGTATGATGTTGTTATAAAGTCTCATAAAAAAGATTATAATAAACTTAGATATACTATTAATTCTTTTAAATATTTAAAGCCATTTCCACAAAATATCTATTTAGTTACAGAAGATGGATTTGTTCCTACATGCAACTATACAGATATTATTATTCCAATAAAAGATGTTGATGTTTATCCACATATAGACAAGAGCAAAATTAACTATAGAAATAATTGGTGTTGGGTCAATATGGTTTCTATAACACAAGAGTTTACAAAGAACGATAAATATTTTGATGTTCAGGCAGATAATTTCTTTTTAAAAAAAGTAGATTTATTTGAAGACGGAAAAGTAAAGTTATTTAAAACCAGTCGCAACCCAAATAATAATGGAAAATGGAATCAATATTTTTCATTTAGTCAAGATTTGTTCGGAATAGATAAACTTACAATTGGATCTTCATACATTACAGAATTTATTATGTATGATAGAAATAAATTAAAAACTTTATGGTCTAAGTTTGACTCTAAGCAACAGGCAATAGATAAAATGTGTAATAGTATAAGTCAGCATTCTTATCCAGCCGATCAAGAAATCTACGGCAATCTTATAGAAAAGTATCATTTAGACGACCATATAATAGAAAAAGTAGAATTAGAATATCGTGGTGGATGGGAAAATCCAACAGATGAAGATATAGAAACGTATATAGTAAAAAGCATGTTAGATGAATCAAACTATCTAGCATGTAGTTATCATACTTATTGGATACCAAATGAAAAAGAATAGTAAAATATATATTGCTGGTCATCGTGGGCTAGTTGGATCTTCTATTGTTAGAAAACTGAAGTCCGATGGGTATACAAATTTACATTACATGAATAGATCAATATTAGATTTAAGAATTCAAAAAGATGTAAAGGAATATTTTGAATATCTTAAACCAGAGTATGTGTTTCTAGCGGCTGCTAAGGTTGGTGGAATAAACTATAATAAACAATACCCTGCGGATTTCATACTTGATAACCTACAGATACAAAATAATATTATTGATGCATCATATAAGAGCAACATAACTAAACTAATGTTTCTTGGCTCTGCTTGTATATATCCAAGAGACTGCCAACAGCCCATTAAAGAAGAATATTTAATGACGGGTCCATTAGAACCTACTAATGAAGGATATGCACTAGCAAAAATTGCTGGCCTTAAAATGGCAAAAATGTATAGCGATCAATATGGGATGAACGCTATTTCAGTAATGCCAGCCAATGTTTATGGTATCAACGATAACTTTGATATAAATAATAGTCACGTTATACCCGCAATGATTAGAAAATTTTCTGATGCAAAACTATATAACGCAGATCATATAACTTTGTTTGGAGATGGTTCTTCGAGGAGAGAGTTTTTATATGTAGATGACTTAGCCGATGTTTGTGTAAAACTTATGAATGAATACGATGACCCTAACCATATTAATGTTGGTTCTGATACTGATTATTCTATTAAAGAGTTGGCTGAGATTGTTAAAAATATTATTGGATATGAGGGAGAAATCTTTTGGGACACCTCCAAGCCTAACGGAACTCCAAGGAGAAAATTAGATGTCTCAAGAATGCTTGATTTTGGATGGAAACCAGTAGTATCATTAGAACAAGGATTATACAAAACAGTTAGGTGGTACGATTCAATTGTCTGATTGGCCTTTAATGAAAGAGACAATAACATATTCAGATAGAGTTAAAATGGCTATGTTTATTCTTAAAACAAAAAAGTTTACAAATGGAGATATGGTTAAAGCATTTGAGAACGAGTGGAGTTCTTGGCTTGGCAGTAAGCATTCTTTATTTGTTTCATCTGGAAGTACAGCAAACTTTTTACTTATCGCATCTGTTATGGAAAAATATAATCTTAAGCGCGGCGACAAAGTTCTACTGCCTACCTGCACTTGGATGACAAACGTTGCTCCAATTATTCAACTAGGCTTAGAGCCAATCTTCTGTGACATTAATTTGAATAACTTTTCATTTGAAGAAAATGATTTAAAAAGAATTGCAAAAATACATCCAGACATTAAAATAATATTTGTTACACATCTTTTAGGGCTTCCAGCCAACAATGAGTTATATGCGTCAGTCTTTCCGAAGGCTATTATTTTAGACGACGTGTGTGAGTCTCACGGCGCGTTGAGCAGCGATGGAAGCAAGGTCGGGTCAGATAGTATCGGGGCAACATTTAGTTTTTATTTTGGACACCATATGACCACAATTGAGGGCGGTATGGTTAGTACAAATGATGATGAGTTGTATGACATCATGAAAATGAAAAGATCACATGGGCTTTCTAGGGAGTCTATGTTCAGTAATGAGTATGCAAATAAGTTTCCGCATATAGATTCATCATTTTTATTTATTACAGATGGATATAATTTTAGGAACCATGAAGTGTGTGCTGTACTTGGAAGAAGGCAGTTAAAGAAATTAGATAAAAACATTCAAATACGCAAGGATAACTATTTAATGTTTTGTGAACTAATGAAAAGTTATACAGACTATTTCTATCCAACAGAACATACAGATAGAAATAGTAGTTTCTGTTTTCCTTTAATTGCAAAAGATAAAGAAATGATTACTAAGTTAAAAGATATACTACGAAAAAATAAAATTGAGTATAGGCCGATAGTCGGAGGTAATCTTCTATCGCATCCATTTTTAAATAAATATTCAGTATCAGAGGGGTCTTCTAATATTAATGCTACTACTCTAGAGTCTAATGGAATATATCTAGGCAATAGTCACTTTGTTGATAAAAGAAATATTAATGATCTTCGTAATGCTCTTAACGAGGCTATAGGATGAGAACCGTTTTAGAAGATGCAGACTTTATTTATAAGTTGCGACCGTATTGGAATATTTATATAGATGATCAAATTTTTTCTTGTTCATCTTATACAAATAAAAACATAGCCATATTTTTAGAAACTAAATCAATTATTCCAAGCCTGTATCAAAGATTTATAAATGATCTATCTATTTTAGATAACTTTGAAATGGTTTTTACTCATGATAGGTCACTATTAAAACTAGACAAAAAAATAAAATACCTACCAATGGGCATGACGTGGATACATAACCCTTCAATTAGAAGTAAAACAAAACTTGTGTCAATGATATCTTCTGGAAAAAATATGTGTGAAGGTCATAGACATCGGTTGTCGTGGGTTGATAGGCTACATGGTCAACTGGATTTCTTTGGGGACGCTAAGGGCGGTGCGCGTATAGGTGATAAAGAAACCGCATTGGACGATTATATGTTTTCAGTTGCTATAGAAAATGGAAGTTACTCTGGATATTTCACTGAAAAAATTATAGATTGTTTTGCTACTGGAACAATACCAGTGTATTATGGAGATCCAGATATTGGAGACCTTTTTGATGATCGTGGTATTATTAAACTTACAGAAGACTTCGACATAAAGTCTCTTACTCCAGAGTTATATAACTCTAAATTAAAGTATGTAGTAAAGAACTTTGATATTTCTAAAGATTATTGGAGTATTCAAGATTACCTATACAACAACTATCTTAAGGAGATTAGTGAATAGTTTATATTATTTGGTAGAGATATATAGAAGTCATATAGGAACTACTGCAAAAACAATTTTAGACATTGGGTCTAGAGATGGCAATGATGCCAACTACTTGTCTCAGGAGTTATTTTCTAAGAACGTCTACACCTTTGAGGCTAATTCTAAATGTCTATCATTAATTAATGATAACTATCCTAATTTTAATAACATATATGGTGCTGTTTCTAATTATGATGGAACTGCAATGTTTAACAGAGTGGATTCCCCAGATTGGGATGCAGTTGGAACATCCTCTCTAAGAGATAGAACAGATACTTGGTATCAAGGAAAATCTGAAAAGGTCAGTGTGCCAGTAAAAAGAATGGATACTTTAATTTTAAAACATAGTATTCCTGCACCAATGGATCTAGTAAAGATAGATACTGAGGGTTGTTCATTCGAGGTTATTGAAGGCTTTGGCGAAAATATAGCAGACGTTAAAATGATTCATGTAGAAAATGAAACATATGGTTATTGGAAAGATCAAAAATTATCTGATGATGTTTCAGAACTTCTTTTATCCAAAAAGTTTTTATTGGTACATTCACAAAAGTTCGGAGAGAATAGCGTAGATCAGGTATGGGTCAATGACAATTTACTTTAATTCATTAGGAAATAATGGGCATTTAGGAAACCAAATGTTCCAGTATGCAGCACTGCGTGGCATCGCACACAAGCGTGGCTTTGATTGGAAGATCCCACCAAAATCTTTATTTGGTAGAACATATTCTTTAAGAAGTAGCATATACGAATGCTTTGAACTTTCTTCCATCGAAGACAATCATAATGGAATTAGTTTAAACTCACCAACCATGACAGAGAGCAGTCATGGATATGATGAATGGTTAGTGAGCCATATTACTGACGAAGATAACATAGACGGATACTTTCAATCACCCAAATACTTTAATGACATACAGGACTCTATTAGAGAAGACTTTAGGTTTAAAGAAGATGTTCTTTATAATGCTACCAACCCACCCATAGATTTTTGTGCAATGCACGTACGCCGCACGGATTATGTTGGAAACAGTTTGTACCACACTAACTTAACTTCTGGATACTATGAAAAGGCTATGGAGATACTAGATCCTAAAAGAGTGATTGTATTCTCAGATGACCAAGAGTGGTGTAGGTCACATAAGTTTTTTGAAAAGTTTATTGTGTCTAGTAACAATGAATATGTAGACTTATATCTTATGCAAAATGCAACTCAGCATATAATTGCCAATAGTTCTTTCAGTTGGTGGGGAGCATGGTTAGCCAAGTCTAAGCATGTTGTTGCCCCATCTAATTGGTTTGGACCAGCGTTAAGTCATTTGAATACAGATGATTACTACTTAGATGGATGGAATATAGTATGACCTTTACAGATTATTTTGATAAAGCATTATGTATTAACCTAGATAATAGGCCCGATAGATGGGAAGAAAGTCTAAAAGAGTTTAATAAGATTGGTCTAACTGAGGTTAAAAGAATTGTTGGTGTCGATGGCGACACTATACCAACTAAGGCAGACCTAAAACCAGGAGCGAACGGATGTAGGGTATCACACGCTAAAGCATTCGCTAATGCAAAAGTAAACAAATATAAATCATTTCTTCTTTTAGAAGACGACATAGAATTTCATGATGGGTTCAACGAGATGTTTGACTTTATGTCTCCACGAATTCCAGATGATTGGGACATGCTATACCTCTGTGCTAACCCAGCAACAGGATCTCGCCTTCGCGTTGCAGATAATATTTTTAGACTACATGGTGGATACGCTGCACATTGCGTAATATTTAGAGATACAGTGTATGAAGATGCTCTTAATGCATTACTATTTAATTATGTTCAGTCAGATCTAACCTACGCTGAGTTACAAAATAAATACAATGCCTATCTTTTGTATCCACATCTTGCATATCAGAGAACAGATTACTCTGATATAGAAAAAGAAGTGGTAGACTATGGGCTGTTTAGGATTTAAGGAGAGTAATGCCAAGATTTAGCATTGTTGCAACAGACTATGAACCTTACGTTCCAAGAGACAGAATGATTGAGGGGCTTAAGTCTCTTTCTAATCAAACCTTCCAGGACTTTGAAGTTCTAATTGTTCATGATGGTCCCAAGACAACATCAAGTGACGAATACTCAGCAGGTATTAATGACTACCAATATCTTGAAACAGAAAAGCACTACGGTATTTATGGAACTGAAGAGTTTTATGCTGGCTATGGGTGGGGCCATCACTCGCGTGATCTAGGAATTAAGTCTGCTACTGGAGAGTACATTATTAATTTTAATATTGATAATGTTTTGTATCCAGATGCGCTAGAAAAGATTAGCAACAAACTCGCTGAGACGAACGCAGACGTTCTGGTATTTGCATGTACACATGAGAAGTTCGATATTAAATATTTCTCTGGCGTACCGCCTGTTATGGGCAAGGTAGACATGCTACAGTGTATTGTAAGCAAGAAGGCTTGGGATTCTATTGGTGGGTGGCATAGATATGATCACTCTGCTGACGGATATCTGATGCAAGAGTTGGTACAGAAGTATGGATATGTTCATGTCCCTGAAGTTCTTGGAGATAACAGATGATTAAACATTCTGCTAAACTTTATAAAGCATTACAAACTATTGAGCCTTCTGAAGTTCCAATCATTGTTCCAGTTTTTAATCTAGTTACCTATGCAAAGTTTATGGTAGAACAGTTAGAAAAGTTCGGCCTCAATAACTTTATAATCTGTGACAATAACTCTACGTACCCACCGATGATTGAGTATCTTGATAGCATATCTGAAACTCATCGTGTGGTAAGATTTGATGAGAATCTAGGACCAAGAGTATTTGCAGAGCGTCCAGAGTTTCTAGCAATAATGCCAGAGTATTTCATTGTTACCGATCCAGATCTGATATTCAATGAGGCATTGCCTAAAAAATTCATTTCAAAAATGAAGCGTATTTTAGATATGTATGAGATATCTAAAGTAGGCTTTGCCATAGACATAGAAGATACTAAAGATTTATTCTTTGATGCAGGACAGGTGAAGCGTTGGGAAGGTTCTTACTGGAATAGTCCAGTAAATATTTATACTGAGAGTGATCAACTCTACGCAGCCGCCATCGACACTACATTTTGTTTACATAAGAAGGATAGTGTAATTAGAGAGTTGACTAATATCAGACAAGGAATAACTGGAACTAGCGCATTTAGAATTGGTGATCGTTTCACATGTCAGCACATGGGATGGTGGAAAGATCAGCCACTCACTCAAGAGGAATTAGATTATTATCATGAACGCCAGCAATGGGCATCAACGTACAACGAGAAAAAGAAACTAGGTTATGTATGAAAATATTAGAAGTTGACTCGAACCCAACACTTACCGATGAGATAGGTACGGTTATGGATGAGGCTGGATCGGATAAGCAGAGCAGCCATAACTACGCTCATGCCTATTCATACTTTCTCTCCATGCTTCCATCTTTAGAGAACATAAACTTTTTAGAAATAGGTATTGCAAATATAGAACCAAATAGAAGTTCTCTTCATGGATGGTCGTCTATCTTTAAGGATAGTAACATATACGGAATAGATATTGTTCCTGAAAAGATGATAAACACAGACAGAATTAAGACATTTGTAGCAAATCAATCCTCAATCTTAGATTTATCTAACTTTAGGCAGGCAGCAGGATGTCCGAAATTTGACGTAATATTGGATGACGGGTCTCATCACTTTCCAGACGCGGCTACATCATTTAAGTATCTATTGCCAAGTCTTAAAAAGGGTGGAGTCTACATGATCGAAGACATTAGAAAGGTTGGCGTGGACTCCCAACAGAGCGTTGTACAATGGCAAGAGTATTTAAACTTGTATGATGGCATAGAGTATGAGATAATTGACTGTAAGCCAGAAGAACAAAACGATGATAGTGTTATTATAGGAATATGGAAAATTTAAATTGTCAATTAGAAAGTACTTTGTTGGAGAAAATAAAGCATGAGCATTAACTATGAAATATATGAAGATGAAGAAGAGGGTCTAGACGATGAACTTCTTTATCTTCAGAAGCAAAAAAGAATGGTTAACCAAAAAAGATCAAATAGGTAGTGATAAAATGTTCTCATACCTTCCAACGTTCGATTGGAATAACGGTCAGGAAATTGACCCGTTTGGCTGGCTCTTTGAAGATGACCGTGCTAAACTAAAGCCGCGTACTAAGACGCGCTCTATTAAAATAAAGAGATAAGGAAGCAATGAAAAGACTTTTACTTACAGGAGCCGCAGGCTTTGTTGGTAGCCACACGCTACGCCACATTCTTATTAATACAGATTGGGAAGTTGTATGTCTAGATAGTTTTAGGCACAAAGGGATCTCAGACCGTATCCGTATTTCGGTCGCTGGTATAGATGATGACTTTAGGAGAACCAAAGTAATCCGTCATGACCTTACCACGCCTATCTCTCCAGTCTTGGATTCTGAGATTGGTCACATTGATTATGTAATCAACATGGCTAGTGAATCCCACGTTGATCGCTCCATTACAGACCCAGCAGACTTCATCATGAATAATGTTGCATTGGTATGTCACATGCTGGATTGGGCGAAGACTCGTACAGAAATTAAATGTTTCCTGCAAGTATCCACTGATGAGGTCTATGGTCCAGCACCAGAAGCATATGGACACAAAGAATGGGTAGACCAGTACTTCCCTAGCAACCCCTATAGTGCATCTAAGGCTGCTCAAGAGTCTATTTGTTATTCATACTGGCGTACCTACAAGATGCCTATCGTAATCTCTAACACAATGAACATCATTGGCGAGATGCAAGATATGGAAAAGTTTATTCCTATGGTTATCAAGAAGGTAATGAACGATGAAACCGTAACTATTCATGGATCTGATGATGGCATCCCCGGAAGTAGATTCTATCTACATGCTCGTAACCAAGCAGACGCTCTACTTCATATCTTACAGTTGCCTACACCGCTTTACGGAGAAGCACCGCACCCTGAAAAATATCATGTGGTGGGTGAGAGAGAGGTTAATAATTTAGAGATGGCAGAAATGATTGCATCTTTTGTAGGAAAGCCGCTACAATATGAGATAGTTGACTTCCACTCTTCACGCCCCGGTCACGATCTGCGATATGCGCTTGATGGATCTAAGTTAGAGGCTACAGGGTGGAAGCCACCACTACCATTAGAAGATTCTCTTGAGAGGACAGTTAGATGGACGCTGAGTCACCCAGAGTGGATGAAACTCTAAAGTTAGATGCGCGTGGAATACCCACCGCAGAATGTCCCAATTGTGCAAATCGTGTATTAACTATCCAAGCGTGGTTCGATGATGACTACGAAATTGGTGGATATATGCTTGACGCAGAGTGCGCAGTATGTCATACTATGATTACAACACCAACACCGTTAGACCTACCTATGGAGGCAGAATGAACGAGAACAGTATCGACTACTTTGAGTATAAGTTTCGCACAATGGGTTCAGAGTGACCACAATCACTTTGTAATGTATAGAAAATAACTAGGTCTTAAACGTATCAGATGGTAAGATGGATATAGACTCCCACAAAGAGTCTAAATTTATTCAACCCACAAGGAGAAATACCAAATGAAAAAGATTATTACAAAGATTAAAAATAAGTTTATAAATGAAGACAACTCGTTTCTCAATACTTGGGAAAGAGAAAGAATGAATGCTGCTCGTTATGGACATTCGCATGTAGAAGAAATAGATCTAATTTTCAGTCGCCACATTAAGTAGATAGGAATAAAAATGCAGGTATTCTTGCCGCATGAATATTTTCCCGAAACCGCCAGCGTTCTAGATCAAAAACGTCTAGTCAAGCAATTGCTTGAAGGCCGCCAGATTCTGGCGGCTATCGCTGGCGAGACTAAAGGATGGGTTAATCATCCCGCCACTAAAATGTTTCGTAATAGCCCCAATACCCTTTTTAAATATCTTAATGCCATTGCCACAGAAATGAGCATACGTGGATATAAGTTTGAAAATAATTGGGAAGCCATCAATAAGTATTATTTTAAACTTAGAGATACTGATTTAGGAAAGCCATCATGGATGTATGGTGAAGAACTTAATAAAGTTATTACTACTCATCGTGCTAACCTATATCTCAAGGCTCCCGATCTTTATCCACAATATGAGTATGAGGCAGATAGATATCGCCCACTTGTGTGCTGTGACCGTTGTAATTATTATTGGCCTACCCACGTAGGGAATAAATAATGGCTTGGTCTTGGTTGTTGGCTGCTCTAGGCGTGACCACAATGTTTTTTGCTGGTCGAATGAAGTGGTGGGCATGGCCTATTGGTATCATCACTGAATGTCTATGGGTATACTATTCAATTATTTCTGAACAATATGGATTTATTGTTGCTTCTTTAGCATACATAATTGTATACTTGAGAAACACAAAGGTATGGTATAAGGATAGCAATGAAGCCTGATGCCTTTATACAAAAAATTATTCAGGATGAGCGGAAGGCTATAGTCGAAAGACTATTTAAAGAGAAGGCTCACGTTGTAGATCTAGGATCTGGTAAGCGCATGGTATATATTGCTGAAGAAGTTATTGCTGCTATTAAGAACAGGGAGTTATGATGACAGACCACAAAGCATATTATTTGCATTCGGAAGAATACTTTCGCATTGTTCAAAAGGTATTCGAAGATATCTATGATGAGAATAAGAATAATCATACGTGGCATCCAGAAGATTTTGAAATTAACGCTGGCATTGTTTTAAAAACTGTTTGCATGACGCTATCAGAGTTGGTTGAAATGACTAGGAAGAAGTAATGTTTTCAGATATCTCTTTCGTGCCATTAGTATTCTCTATCTTGATAGTTGCAATCATTTGCGTTTGGGAAATCATTAATCGTATGGATGATAGATAGGAATTAAAATGGGAACAAGCACTTGCGTCTCCCCTAAGCATCCAGAGTACAATTGTTTAATAAAATATTCTGCCAGTGGATTAAAATTTACCGCAGAAAAGTGGTGTAATCCATGCAAAAACAAGTATAATGAAGATATCATAAACGGAAGGATTAAAACCAATGCAGTTGATAGTAAGCCAAGAAGAAGCAGAAAAGTTGCTGAGGGATCTTAACGCAGCATCTAATGACATGAAGCGTGGCACGGGCGGTAAGGCTGGAGACGGTCCTGAAAAACGGTATGGTATTGCATATCAGGCTTGCGTAAGGGCAGGATTAAAGCCAGCACTAAAGAGGAAGTATCGCGGCGGTGTGTGATGTACGTCAGATGCTGGAACTGTAGTAACGATATAGACATATCTAATCAGATTAAGGAAGCACTTCGTCGTGGTAATGAAATCGGATATGATGTTGGCTATGCTAGTGGAATTAAAGATGCAATAATTGGAGAACGACTTGATGGCTAACTACCAGAACAATATTGTTATAACAGTGTATGGTAGGACAAGCAATCAGTGGCGGGTGTGGTCTAGCCCCACAGTTGGCAAAGTAAAGAAAGTAGATCCTTAATGAAACTTATTAGGCATACCACTCCCTTGGTGGCCGATGTTGTCATTGACGACATGGTTCGTGAAGCATTCCGACCATTCGATCTTGATCCAGATATCCCTACAGAGTTCTTTCCATTCCAAAAACCATCCGATATTCCTGATAATTTTACTATTGGGGTCATTGTAGGTGGAAGCGGTACGGGCAAATCTACGCTCCTAAATGAATTCGGTCAATATCTATCACCAGCATGGGCTAGTAACCTCCCTATTGTGTCTCATTTCGACACCGTGGAGGATGCTAGGGAGTGTCTTCATGCTGTAGGACTTAACTCTATTCCAATTTGGAGACTTCCATACTACGCACTATCTAACGGTCAGAAGTTCCGTGCCGACCTTGCTCGCTCACTTTACGATGGATCCGTGATTGATGAATATACGTCGGTGGTAGATCGTAGTGTTGCTATCTCAGCATCTAAGTCTCTAAGAAACCATCTTGATCGTAGTGGGGTTCGTAATATCGTAATCTCTACGTGTCATCGTGACGTACTTGATTGGCTACAACCTGATTGGGTAATTGATACTGATTCAGGAGAGTATATGCTAGACTATACTGTCTCTCGCCCTAAGTGGTGGATGGAGTATTTGAAGGAGGATAAGAGTGTCGGAAGAATTCTCCTCACAAGATAACATTCTCATGGAGTTAGAGGTGTACAAGGTTACTGGCAATCACATATGGCCTTATTTTGCTAAGCATCATTATCTTAGTAAGTCTTTCACAGGCGCTCACTCTTTCATTGCAGTTAATAAAGAGGGGCAGCCTGTGGCTATGGTTGGTATTTCTGCGCTCCCTAGCGGCACGCTGAAGAACGCTTGGAGGGGCCATCGTACTGTAGTCGCGCCAGATTACCAAGGTTTAGGTATTGGTGCTAGACTATCTGAGTGGGTCGGTGAGTGGGTGTTGAGAGAACTTGGCGGTAGGTACTATTGTAAGACTAGTCATCCTAGACTTGGTGAGTATAGGGAGAACAGTCCTTACTGGAAGCCTACGAGTAAGAATAAAAGATTAAGATATAAGTCTGAGGCTGACAATCACGCTGTGAATAAGAAGTGGGCTTCTGACCATAAAAGATTGTGTTACAGCCATGAATATATCGGGCGAAATTTACAGGAGGAACATAATGCAACATGAGGATTTGTGTCCATATCCTACGCATCCATTGGTCCACGATTGTACCTATTGTTTGCTCATTAAGAAGAGCGCAACGTTAGGTTATTTACGTGGACGGAATGATGCTGCTAGTGATGTGAAGAGTTTTTTGATGGGTGCTCTTGGGGTGGGGTTTTTGGAGACTGTTCATACTGCTTGGAGTGTGGCTAAGGGGTGGGGTCGTGAGACACGATAAGTTTTGTGTTGAGGCGGGTTTGCAGGTGTTGAGACCTGTGGAGGATTCTGATCCTATGATTTGTAAGTTAGAACAACTATGTCTCTGTGATCTTATTGAGAGGGTTCGTAATGAAGCATGACGTTGATTGTACTCATGTAGCGTTGTCTATGCCTGATGACTGTAACCAGTGTGGCGTGGTGGAGAGAGTACGTTTACGTGAACGTGAAAGAATAGTTACTCTCATCAACTCGCTAAACAATAGGGTCACTATGGTACAAAAAGGGTGGCTATTAGATACTATCGTGGAGATGATATATAGTGATTAGAAACATTCGCGGGGTGGTAGAAATACTCACATCAAGACTCTATTGCCATAATAACAAACATACACTATATAAGATAGCAAGAATAGACGACATGTGGTCAATAGTTAGATGCGACACATGTAATAAAGAGTATTATAGTGTTCAATCTTTGATTGAGGACGACCCACTTTAACCCACTTTCCCCCAAAAGACACATACATTACGTCAAATAGATAAACAAATAGTTATACAAACATTATAAAAGAGTAATTCGTGATCCCCCGACCCCCTTCGTAAAGGTTATCCACAGGTTATCCACAGCCATTTGGTGTCATTTGGTGTAGTTTGATGCTGTATATTCCAGTGATTTTTATTTTGGGGTTCGTAAAGGGCATGTGAAAAGTTTAAATAAACATACATAAGTGTGCCCATTATTGGAAAAAACAATAACAAAACAAATAATAAATAAACATTTATTAAGAAAAATGCGGCGGCAATAATACTGACCTACTTCCTATTATCAGGAGGACTCATCATACCTAATAGAAGACATATACATATGAATACAAGAAGAAATTCCATTGAACCTCCGTCCAAATTCCAGTGATTTATTTTAAGTCGTTCGTAAAGGGTATCATTCCAGTGAAAAAAATACAAGGGTTCGTAAAGGATATTCCAGTGATTTTTTTCCGAGGGTTCGTAAAGCCTGTGACAAAAACATAGTTATCCACAGGGTGTGGATAAGTCCCGGGGGACCCCCCGGGCACGGGGGAATGCATGGGGGGCTTTCGCCCCCCATGACTATTAGATTTTATTCCCATAGTGAGTGTCACGAACAAAGTCGATCATCTCTTGACCTGACACCTCTGGATCGCGGGCCATACAATGAGCCATATACCAATGGTCAAGTACCCGTGAGGTTTCTGGAATAAATAATCGTTTTGTCATCTGTGCTAGAACTACTGTGTGGATTCGTGAATCTGAAAATATATTGTCTAGAGCGTTTGCATACTTACGTTCTTTCATGATACCTCCATCTTGGACCCTACAGGATACCATTTATCTACGCTGCTGTCAAAGTAATCGGGAGGCTGTGGGCCACCGACACATTCGCAATATCTAATACTATCTTTGCAAACATTGCAGAATCCCATTGCAACCTTGATGCCGTCTTCGAGTACACACATGTATACGCTAGCGTCTCGTTGCTGTGTGGATATGGACTTGACGATTGTGTTTCTGGATACCACCTTGTTTTGTGTTTCTTCTCCGTCAAATGAACGAAGCGCCTCCAGCATTTCTGCTGAGAAGCGCCCCCGTTCTCCTACCTCGAAGCCTTGGCTTCGGAGGTATTCTCGCTTATCCATTAGACCTCCAACACCATCGGAATTGCGGTATGCGAATCCAAATACTGGCCTTCGATACCTGTGCCCCACGCTTCGCGTGCTTCTTCTACATTCGCGGCTTTGACAAACGCTTCATAGCGAGTAGTCTCATCCCAAATAAGTCTATACATCTTGTCATCCATTGTGTCTCCTAAAGTTCTATTGCGTTGGCGAAACCGAGATCATTCACGTAACGCTCCACGGCAAAGTGTGCAGACTCACCATAGAACAACTTGCTAGTCTTCTTGTTCGTTTCATGATTGACATGACGAACACGATAGAACTCAGGGAATGGTGTGCCGCGCTGAATCGTGATAGTCTGAGGCTGATTGATTTTCCATGTACGATCAACGTGGTGAGCAAGTAAAGTATCCCAATATTCTACGTCACTAACCTTCGGGCGGTGGGATGGGAAACGATTCATGATGCCTCCTGCGGTGTTGGGAATGTGTCTACAATATATAGTAGCGTACGCCATAGGTACTCGTCAAGAACATATTCAGGCGTGCCTCTTTCTGGGGTTATGAATCCACGCCCACCACGACCGTATTGTTCATCGGACCACACGTGGCCTTCGGGGTCAATGAGGGTGAAGTCATCACTTACATCCCACTTGCTCTCTTCTGGGTCATAAACAACTACATAATGATACTTCATGTCAGACCTCCCTTATGTCTACAAAATTATCTTCTTGTGAGTCGTACGGCGGGTTGTAAGTATACTTATCAGGATCATCATAAAACTTATCCTCAGCCTCTTCATATGAGTCAGCCTCATACTCTTTCTCAAAATAGTCAGTACGATGATACGTTACTTTATAAGTTGACATACTAACTCCAAAGGTCTGGTAGGAAACCGCGTCTATCTGTCATCCAATTATCTAATGCTAGTACAAGGTCTGTCACATCGTCAAGAGTTTCGACGGCAGACATTTCTAACTCCCCCCATTCTTGCCACCTTTCACAAAGAGCAAGAAGAGTAGTTAAAGTCTTATTCGGGTCCATCAGTCCTCCTTCTTGTTTAGGACAACACCAGTCCGAGGATCGTAAGTAGCAAAGAATCCGATAGGCAGGTTCTCATTTATCCAAGGAACAATGTCATCGTTGATGATGAACATGGAGTCCACATCAGCAAGCCAAGCAACATCTTCCTTACCTGAAGGCTCAGGAAGCCAAAGCCCATCGTCCTCTTCTGGCTCCTGATTAGACTCCTCAACCATCTTACGAATACCATCAGGCGTGTAGAAACTATCTACATAGCCATGAGACATTGCCCACTCTAAAGTAAAAATAAACTTCTCAAGTTGGTCATGCTCAAACTCATCGGGCACAGGCACAAGTACCTTGCCAACATCTGCAACACTTACATCTATCATTGGCACTCCTTCGTTGTAGTTAATAAAAGCATAGCATCCCGTACTGACAATGCAAGAAAATTCCAGTGTTTTTTTAGCCCAATCGTAAAGGTCATTCAACATCACTATTCGATCTAGCACTCTCGGACAACCCATTCTGGGTTGCCCGGGGGTCCCCCCGGGCTAGTGGGAATGTCAAGTGCCTGATGAGAGAATCGAACTCCCCATGCTTTCGCGGGTGGTCTACAGCCACCTGCCCCACCTTGGAGCATATCAGGCGTGATGAGCAGTTTACCCTCATGCTCAGGAGTGTTGTCTACTTTACGCCCGCGAGATCGCGCACGATAGAGAGTAGACGGCCCTTCTCTGTGTTGGTTACAGGATCGAACCCTGATGCCGCAGCCATTGCGTTTTCTGCACCACGCTCACCGCGACCAGTGCGGAACCAGTCAAGGCGCTCTGTCATTGCATTGTACGCACCCCAAGCGGTGGTAGCAATCATGTTGGTCGTGTCAGAAGTCCAGATATCCTCAATCTGATCGACCTTATTTGCCCACTTGGTCATAGCACCCTTGACATCCTTTTCGGGACGAGGGTATGCAGCCTCAAGAATCTTGTCGAATGTTGCCTTAGTGATCTCAGTCTGAATCATAGACTGTGCAACCTTCTCGAACTCATCCATGTAGGTGTGTGCAAGTCCAAGAGCCTCGCGTGCAGCCGCAACCTTACCGCTCACGGTCTGCGTGTGACGAATCTTGTAGGACTGCTTCACGCCACGAAGTGCAGCGTTTAGCGTGTTCTGGCACACGACGCGAACGGGTGTGACCATAGCCTCAACAGCAGAAGAACCATCGTGTGAAGTCTTGACGAGTAGATAAGACTTTACGATATCTGCAACGCCATTGGGGTCAAGGACAGTCTCACGCTCAAGTGCGAGAGAACCGAACACGACACGACCATTCTTGATAGAGCCTGCGGTTTCCCAACGACCACCATCAAGCATGTTGTCTGCAAATGAGAACAGTTCGTCATTCTGGACAACCTTGTAACGCTCGCCCACAGTAGAGAGAACGTCGATGCCTCCATCGAATGGGTTATCGCGTAAGACCATGAAAGAGTCAGACACGAAATTGTAATTCGGAACAAGGTCAGAGACAGACTCTAGACGAACGTTCCATTCATCAAGATGGGCGATCTTTAGCATCTCAGAGGTGGTTAGTTCCGACTCAAAGACAGTGCCAAGACCATGCCAAGCGGGTTGGCGCAACGATGCGAAAGCGACTTCACCATTGCTACCAGTTTCTAGTGCGTGGGCCATAATTCCTCCGTAGTTAGTAGTTATAGTGAAACTATACATTACAGGACTGACACTCTCAAGGTTTATTGGATTATTCTGTGATGAATTTTATGTGATCGTAATCACTTTAAAAAGATTTGACACGGGCTTCGCCCGGGGGGACCCCCGGGGAAAGGGCGGCTATGAGTTCTGTCACAGCCACCCTTTCGTTAAGGAGGATATAGCCACCCCATGAGCCACCTTGGGGTCTTTATGGCTTTTGCTATATCCTTTGCGCACCTGACGGGAATCGAACCCGCGATCTCATCCGTGACAGGGATGCGAGATAACCGCTACTCCACAAGTGCTTGGTAGCCCCAGAGGGTTTCGATCCCTCTTCACATCCTTGAAAGGGATGTATCCTAGCCACTAGACGATGGGGCCAAGGGTGGTTATGGTATCTCCTCTACGTTCCATAACCGAAGCGGCGCTTACCTAGGAGACCGCTATAGGGAAGCGAGTCGAATGGGTCGCATATCCCTAAGTCCTCTATTTAGTTATCAAGTTATTGTAGCATCAGTCACTGACAGTTACTTCGTCAATCTCCATATGGACTTCTGAGGAGTCATACTCGTAGTCGTTGCAGTCCATAGAGAAATAGCAGTTTTCTACTGCCGCCTTTGCTTCTTCTTCATCTGATGCGTCTACTCGAACGGAGAACTCGAAAGTGATACGACCGCTCACATCGTATGAGCGTTCGATGGTGAGTGGTGCAATCTTGTGACCGCTGAGAAACTCATTGGCCTGCTCAAAGGTGATGGAGATGAGTTCTGACTCTGGCTCTAGGTTCTCATCTAGAAAGTCACGAATATCAGCCTCAAGTAGCGTGAGCATGGTATTGTAGGTCTTTGCCTTGCTTGCTTCACTATCACGCTGTAGGAGAAGATTGTCACGCTCTGTAGTCATGATGATGAGTCGTTCGGCTGTATCTGAAGCGGATTGGAAAGTGTGCATTTTCACTCCTCGTTTGTTGGTGTGTTAGAACTGTATCATGTGGGTGTGACATGGGTCAAGACTTTGTGCCCCTGATCGGACTTGAACCGATACTCCGTTATGGAACTTGATTTTAAGTCAAGCGTGTCTGCCGATTCCACCACAAGGGCAGTTGAACTACTCTTCGTCGTCTTCGACTTCGAGGAGTTCGAAGGTCATCTGTAGGTCACCAGATGAAACAATATCCTCCCAGATATCCTGCCATGAGTACTCTTGATCATATTCACGAGTACAAACAAAATAATTAGCAGTTTCCTCATCAGAGAATTCAATTGCATACTTATAGGTCGCCATCTTTGCATCCTTCCATGAGAGTTGAAATGAATAGATCGGTTGCTTCTTCTAGAACTGTGATCTGGTTTTCATCGGGCTGTGTTGCAATTTCTACCGCACCCGAAACAAATGCTGATGTTGGAATGTCAAGAATCTCTGACCAATCCCAATACATCGGATGACGATCTGATTCTTCGAGATCTTCCAAGATAAGCACAACGGCGTAGGTTTTCATGGTTCTCCCTAAATTGGTTGGAAGTTAGAGTATACGCGAGGGATGTGGGTGAAGTCAAGTGTTCCGCGAACATTGTCAGACTTGCGAGTCACGATGCAGGTTGAATAAGCAGCAAAGCCTATAACCTCAAAGTCCTCAAGCAACTCATCTCTAGTGGTCCATTCGGTACGCATAACGCTCCTAGATAGTAGGGGTGAGCAGTTTCTACACATGCTCAGGTGATCTAGATTACTTGCCCTTGTAGTTTGGCGCGTTGAGCAAGCCTGAGAGCGACACGGTGTCCAAGAACTTTCCGTTCTTGTCACGGGTGACGATGCGCTGTGACTTGCCAAAGCGCGTATCCCACGTCTCCAAGTAACGGAAAACTGGGCTGGTGGACTTGGTGTTGGACTTCGACATGTTTCCTCCTAGTTGGTTTGATGTAGCAATTTTAGTAGACAGAACGATCACTGTCAAGGTTTTACGGTGGTGTACCTAGTAGAACCATCAGACTTGCGAACAAGCACGGTGTAGTTACCATTGCTCCGAGGCTTAGGCTCTTCGATTGCGGTAACCAATTCACCAGACTTTTGGGTATAGAAGGTTTCTCCTACGCTAATCATATTCACTCCTTAGTTGTTGTTATACCTTAACGGTACACTATGGGTCTGACATTGGCAAGACTTTTTGAAAAACTTTTTGAAAAAAATTCCAGCGAAAAATTCCAGTGTTTCTTAAAGCCTATCGTAAAGAACTTGCCCACCCCCGCCCGGGGGTCCCCTCTACCTCCAGGGGGTCCCCCTGGTCCGAATGTCAAGTCTCCACGCCCTGCTTATGCGGGAGCGCAGTCCTTTTCACAAAGAGCACTCCACCACACCTCCAGTTCCTCGTCGGACTTCTGGCTAATGGGATGACTGACCATGATGCCTCCTAGATTGATGGTATGAATCTATCACAAGGGACTGACATTCACCTATCCTGCGCGGGGTCCCCCCGGGCCGAAAGCCCTTATGTATCAAGGACTTTCGACGCATCCGAGAAAGCCTTATGCATCAAGGCATTTCAACCCTCATCTCTCCACTTTCCAAAATAGTAGATTCCGCTTACTAGTAAGCCTGTCACTATGCCAGCGACTAGTCCTTCCATTTTTCATCCTCGCAAAAATTGCAATGATGATTGCCGTCAAACATTTTTCCGATTAGGTGATCGGCAAACTCAAATCCTTTACTCATGCAGCACCTCCGCGAATGATAATCCAAATGAGCGCCTGCACTGTGCGAGGCGTTAGACCAAACTCACGCGCAACGATACGAATTGCATCGGAGAGCATACGATATTGTCCCACGTTAGGCGAGTCGGTTTCAAGCATTGCCGCACGACACATCCACACGTCGATCACAACCGCGTCACTGTCGCCCGCGATAGCGCGTGCGAACGCATTAGTCTTGAGACCGTTAAGTGCATCGAACGCGAGAGTCAATGATGCCTCTGCCATTTTCAGATTATTCTGCAAGCCTGCAGGCTTATTGCCTAGCGAAAATGAGATAGCCTTGGCAACGTTAGTCGACCAACGCTCACGCGGTGAGAACGCGGCAACGATGGATGCGCCTACATCAAGTGACGTGGAGAGATTACGCGCGACTTCTTCGGCTACTTCTTCCGCGTCACGATACCATACGGATGCTTGCTCGCATTGCGCAAGCGTGGCGGTCATCATGATGCCACGAAACGTGTCGGCATAGGAAGCGGTCAGGTGGTCAGTTTCTACAGCCTTTGTCATAGTCATAGGGCAAGCGTACACCATATGGCAGACAGTCGCCAAATCCTATGGGTGTGTTAAAGATCACACTCTATAGACTTGACATTCTCCAGCCCGGGGGGTCCCCCGGTTGTCAGACCCTAGTGCTAGGCTCATCACATCAACCGATGAGAGGAGCGCCCATGCGCTGCGAAGATTACCCCTGCTGTGGTCATACCGATGGCCTTGGATGCAACTATGTGCCAGACATGGACCACCTCCGCGCTATGGCTCAGCGCCAGTGGGATGACGACTACTACTATGACGAGGGGTGAGAGAAAACTCACACCGGGGGGACCCCCCGGGCTAAAAACCCTTATGTAGCAAGGGTTTTCAGCACACGAGAAAAGTCCTTTATTTCCAAGGACTTTGGACTATCGATTGGACGTTAGGTGCAGGATAAGAGTTAGTATCGCTCCACCCAACATGATTAGGAGAAGAAACAGTAGAAACTCCAATATCCGCATCCTTTCTGTTTCGCTTGGAACTGTTCATCATCAGTTTGATCACAAGCGCGAGTGTTACCAAAGAAATGAAAGTGCTAAACATCTTTACCCCCAAAGTGATCAAGAATTGCATCGGTTAGTCCAACGACTGCTGACGAGAGAAGAATCGCCGCAGGAATTGCAAGTGCGAGAATGATGAAAATGTTCATCGGTACTCCAGATTCTTGTGCTTGGTCTTGCGCGTATACTTCGACTTGTTCGCGTGCGGCTGTGCCGCAGACGACTTGCGAATCTCTAGCACACGACGCTGTGCGTCGGCGCTACGGCGGTGATTCGTTCGATTGCTCATGGCATCATCCTAGCATTAGCCTCTGACACTGCCACTTCCTGATTCCAGCGTGTAGAGTATCCTTCGATCCATGCACACGCGATTGCATTAACGATGGTATCGCTTGTGGGCAAACCATATGAACGCGCGATCTCCTGTGCAGAGATATGGATATCCTTCATCTTGCTCACGATTCCTCCTAGTAGGCCGATAAGTGAAGCATAGCATCTAGGGCTGACATCTCAAAGCATATCCCTATGTGTTTAAGATCACACTCTGAGGACTTGACAAGTGTCCGACCCGGGGGGTCCCCCGGGCTAGAAACCCTTATGTATCAAGGGTTTCTGGCTCACTGAAAAGTTGTTGTGTGTCAAGGTCTTTTCTCAGTGTGAATGATGCTCCGAAGAGCAAGAGAGAGAACAGCGCAGCCACGAATACGATCATACGAAGCACGCCTCCCACTCATCGCACATAGCAATGATCGGTTCTAGTTTGTGATCGTCGCGTGAGTAGTCGATTGAGAATACATCGACGTTCGCACCGTTAGGTGTGTAGACGTTGATGGTGTGTAGTCCATTCCATCGAAACACAAAGCCATCAAAGCGTGTGTAGGTGATCATGCGTTCACCCCGTACACTTCTACGAATTGCGCGAGCATTACAAGTGGCACGCGAGGGTAGACAAGAGTGTCACCCGCGAGTCCGTCTGCGTACTTCTCGAAGTCTTCGATGATGTCTGTTACCCATTCGCCTTTCTTGAAGAACGCGAGTTCGACAGAGTAGGGGAAGTCACAGTATCCGTTGTCGCCTAGTGCGATAGAGATTTCATCTGCCATCGGATGACGGATCGGCTCAACAGCGACAACGTGCGAGCGTGTGCCGTATGTCGCGGCTAGTTTGATGCTCATAGTTCAATTCCTTTCGATGCAAGGTCGGTGATTAGTTCTGCTTGGACCACAGGGTCGTTCATGTCTTCAGGTCGCAACCATGAGATGATCTCTTCAGGTTGCATCATGATGTACTCTCCAGAGTCGATGTGCGTGATCTGCACAAGCACACCCGCAGGATGTTCGATGATGCGCTTCTGCATCCAAAGAGTCTCCACGAAGTTGTGAGTCTTGAGAGGTGTCTCAAAGATTGTAGGCGCATAGAGCGCGGGAAGCGTAACGATACGCGCGACAGATTCGATCATGGCTCAGACCTCCGGCCAACTAGAAGTCCAACCGCACGACAGACACTTGACTTGTGCCCATCCTGCGATGGAATGAACGATGTCACCAGAGCCAACACGGTGGCAATGGTCGCAGGTGATGTCCTGCTGGCGGTAGATGGTCTGACTCATTTCTTGCCTTTCGTAGTTGGTAGATCTGACTTTATCATGAGAGGCTGACACTCAGCCTTCCCACTTCTCGCCAGTGTAGTCTTCCCACTCGCCCACGGTCATCAGACCCTTGTATTCATTGCAACCCTCGCACACAGGCGGAGTGACAACTTCTTCACAGTACACGCAAACAATCATTGTCTAACCCTTCTTTTATTTCGTTACCCTGAGCGTATCATATGAGGATGACAATGGACTAATCGAATACCGATTATCGGACAGATATATGGCTTAGAAGATGTGTGGTATATCACATGTGTTGGGCTTGACAAGTGTCCAGCCCGGGGGTCCCCCTGGGCTGAAAAGCCTTGGTACATAAGGCTTTTCGTTACTTGACGAAAGCCTTACGCCAGTTGCCAAAATGAATCTCATCACAAGGCTCACAAACTACGCCATCAACTAGGATAACGCCAATCTCTAGGCAGTACTCACACTGAGTCATGTTGCCCACCTCCTTTCCTTTCTTCATATCTGAAGCGTATCCTATGGGTCTGACAACCGGGGGGTCCCCCCGGGCTGAAAACCCTTATGTACCAAGGGTTTTCAGGTGGCCGAAAAGCCTTATGCTATAAGGCATTTTCCGCATCTGCTAATGCGACCTCTCGCATCTCTGCGATGAGCGGCGCGCGCTCATCACCTGTCAAGCCGCCGTAGACGTGAGGCTCGGTGTCCTCATTGGCGAGGGCGAATCCAAGACATTCGTCGATGACTGCACACGTTGCGCATATCGCTTTCGCTTTCATTACGCGAGACGTTACTCCTGTAAGAAACAGGGATGAATCTTCGTTTAGGCACGCGGCCTTTGACTGCCACATTATTTGACCTCCTGAACAATTCGGATGGACTGATCTTCGTATGATTTGGTGAGCATGTAGTAACGCTCAGCCGAGGTGATGGAATCGAACTCTGCAAAGAGTTGGCGGTCGTTCTTGACTAGGTATTTGATCATGAGATCATCCTATCCTATGGGTGTGACATCAGAATGAATGGGTGCATCGGTTGCATCCATTGGTGCGCCCCATCGAAGCGATGGGCGCTCGCGGTACGCGATGGTGGCACGACCATTGTCGTACGTGAACACAAGGGCTTGACCACTAGGGCCAAGGTGCGGCGCGGGAAACACGAAACTATTCACTAGTCCTCCTGAGACTGATAGCGGTTAAGCCGATCAAAGTCATAGTCACACGGCTCACAAAGAACCCCATCTACAAGGTGAGCCAACTCACCACAACCGCGACATTGCATGTCACTCTCCAATCTGTTATAGCGAGCGTACCATGAGAGGCCGACATCCTGTTAATCGTATTCCGATATGCGGTCACATAGGATAGTGATACACATCACTATGTGCTAACGGCGTGTCGACTTGCCAAGGCAAGTCCCGGGGGGTCCCCCGGGCTGAAAGTCCTTATGTGTCAAGGACTTTCGCCACGTCTAAAAGCCTTATGTATCAAGGCTTTACAAGCCAGCCACGTTTCTCTAGGCTAGATTGTGCGGCGTTAAATCCCTTAGATACCAAGGTGTTTCGTGCCTGCACTACCTCTGGCTTGTTGAGGTAGGTGCGTATTGTGTTAGTGAATGTAGACAACATGCCACCGCTAGCACCTGCACCTCTTAGCCGTATGATAGACACGGCTATAGACACGATGAAACTAATTAGAGGTAGAGGAACGGTTGAGCCGATAAACTTTGCAAGCATTACTATGGGAAACATCTCCACGGTTAAACCCCCTTTATCTCGCGTGCAACTATGCGCACAACTAAGCGTAGCGTGAAAAGGGCAATGATTGCAAGGATTATCAGACATCCTGTACCTATTGCTGCCCATGCCCATAAGGGCCAACTAGTAGACTGCCACGCGGCATTAGCAATAGAGGATGTCATGACGGATGCCACGCGGTCAGCATTGACTAGTGCGCTATCAGGTAGCAGACCTATAGAGTTAAGGAATCGAAGGAACGTCATCACTGCACTGACGAAGCCATCCATGAATGTCCTCTCTACAGGCCGCTAGGCGTAGCCTTGACGACTAGACGCACGCCACGATAGCGCGAGTCAAAGGTATTGAGTTCGCGCCTCAATGTCTGAGCGTGCTCATAGCCTAGGTGTGTCCAAGTAACTAGGTTACCATCGGCGGTATGAATCTCGAATGATGACATGATATGCCTTTCGTTGTAGAGGATACTAGCCTAGCATGATGGTATGACAGTTAGAGCATACCTACGGCGAGCAATTCTGCTGCCTCAAGTGCTGCCGCCTCTTCACCCTCTGTAGTGAGGATATGGTCAAGACCGCAAGCAACACAACGTCCATCCATGTCTACCGAGTCGGTAGGATAGTAGCAGACGCTACAAATCTCATATGCAAGCATGGAACACCTCCTTTATCTATAGATCCACAATATCATGACCGACTGACAATGACAAGCCATTTCACCAGGTCCACGTTTTGGAGAATCTCTACATCCACATTTTTGAGAATGGTCGGCGTGTCGGCTTGACAAGCCCAAGCCCGGGGGGTCCCTGTATGCTGTAAACACCATATGTGCGCACTAACGGTTTTATATAATAGAGTGTAAATACATGCATCATACAAGTTGAAATATTATTCACATTTTGTTGAATTTGAATGTAACAAATATGTAACGGAATGTGTTATAACGATCAGATAACGGTGGGTGTGTGTTTATGAGAATGTTTGTTCTGCATGACAGTTTGCACACAATATGTCACATTTTGATATTTCTATCCATACAGTGTTTTTGCCGTAACGTGAGCGGTGCTTTCCTTTGATCATATCGGATGGGTGAACTACTTTCCCATTCTTGTCACGATACTTCTCTGATTGGTCACGATGAGCAAACTGTAGGGCTTTAGAGTTTTTGTTATATCCACACTTCATGCATCCTTGTTTAATTTTAAATAAGGCTATTTCAATTTTTAAATCATTCATTGTCGTCTCCTTGTTCATCATCGACTGCGAGAGCAGGCGGTGGGCACATCAATTCTCCTGATTGATGCAAATTGATAAGACGCAATGCGTCTTCTCCTTTGCCTACTCCATCAGCGATAAGACATAGCATATCGTATATTCTACCTAACATAATAAAATTAACGACTCCTGTATTGTCGTTGATGTCTTCTATTGACTGATCATTCATAGGTTCTATGCCTTAGATAGTGTGAGTATGTACTTGGGTACAGTGAGTGTACCATGTCTGCCACCGCGTTTGCGTATTGCATAATTTCAGACTGTGCTGTCTCATGCACCCGTAATGCACAGAAATGTAATACAGCGTTCAGGCTTACTGTCCATCTCCATCGGACATACATGCCGTATGCGGGTAGAAAAATTCTTGCCTGTTCGGGTGACACTCCCATTTCTAAAAGTTGCTTATAACGGCTTACAGAGTCATCCACATGCTGCTCCAGCAGACTGCGGATCAAATTGGAAGTATTAGGAGGAAGATTACCTCCACTGCCTTGCTTCTTATTTTCCGGCGCTTCACGCCAAACCTCTGGTAAATAAAATTGCGGTTCTTCTGTCACGTAACGGCGCGAAGATTCATTCCATCCATTTTGGTCATCAAGGAAAGTACTAGCAACAGCATGTTTGTACCATTGCCGCGCAACCATCAAAGGGGCATAGACTTCAAAAGTCATAACACAATGTCTCAAAGTAGAATCATGTTTATGTTTAATTAAAAATTCAAGGAGCCTCTGATCTGAGATATCAAGAGTATCTACAGATTTATCATATGATACTCTAGCAGCATTAACAACATCAAGATCAGAACCCATATTGTTAACTAATCTTACATAACCTTTATCTAGAACTTCTGTAAAAATTTTGGAACTCCGCTCTCAGATCGGAAGAG
>OFRA01000025.1_pt1 | contig 37792 bp, 35 predicted proteins | sample 1543001 | NCBI WGS metagenome assembly OFRA01 (sample SAMN07774221, study PRJEB24372) | wastewater metagenome | isolation source: Lake Maggiore Verbania | place: Italy: Verbania | collected 2015-12 | reverse complement strand
AAATAAATTAGTTAATTAAGTTTCAAAGGTATTTATAAAACAAAAATGAAATTGTTATTTTTAATAAATTAAAATTAACAACGTCAATTAATGCCTTCGATTTCTTAAAGAAATCTTTGGCATTGACTTTATTGCACGTTGTTGAGTTCTCAAGGTACGACTGCGCACTGGTTTGCAAAATTACTTTTGCTAGCAGGGCAACCCATTTTCGCAATATGCAGGCACGCCTGCAAACCTTAAAAATCGGGGTTTTCCATACCCGGCCTTCTTCTGAAGTCCGTCTCGTATGGGGAGGTGAAGAATAGCCTTGCGAAGGAAGGGGGGTCAAATCAAGAAATGCCTTAAAAAGTCGGTTTTAGGCCACTATTTCAACAGCGGCAAGGTCTCGTTTCCCCTTGCGCAAAAGCAGGTATTTCCCATGCAAAAGGTCTGATTTAGAAGGGGTGAAATCCTCGCTTTCGACCTTTTTATTGTTCAAATACGCTCCACCCTCCTTCACGATTCGCCTAGCCGCTGACTTTGAATCCACCACACCAGTTGCTGCCAGCAGATCAACCCAGCTAGGAAAGTCTTGACCCTTCTTGATGACAGTTTTAGGCAATTGCGAAAGGGCTGAATCTAGAGTTGCAAGGTCAAGGGATGAGATCTCCCCCTGGCCAAATAGAGCTTTAGCCGCCTCTTCAACTTTTTTCGCGGTATCCGCGCCGTGAATCAGTGTTGTTAGCTCACGAGCTAACTCGCGATGAGCCTCTCTAGCTCCTGGGTTTGTTTGCACTGTTTGAATTAGGCGCTCAATCTCACTTCTCTCTTTCATAGAGAAGACCTTTAATAATTTAGGCATATCAGCATCATCGCTATTGAGCCAAAATTGAAAAAACTCGTAGGCAGTCGTCATCGCTTCATCGAGCCAAATCGCACCGGACGCTGTCTTACCAAATTTTGAACCATCAGCCTTGGCAAGTAATGGCACGGTAAGTGCGTGAGCTGAGCCCGCCTCCACCTTACGAATTAAATCCAGGCCTGCCACAATATTTCCCCATTGATCAGAGCCACCAATTTGCAGTAAGCATTGATGACGACGATAGAGCTCAAGGTAATCAAAAGCTTGCAGCACTTGATAAGAGAATTCTGTATAAGAGATACCAACAGTTGATAGACGATTAGCAACTGAATCCTTCGCTAGCATTTGATTCACACTAAAGTGCTTACCAATATCGCGCAAAAACTCAAGAGCTGAAACTGGTTTAGTCCAATCAAGATTATTAGCCATGATCGCGCCAGTTTTTTTGTCACTAAAATCAATTACCTTCTCAAGCTGCTTCTTAATTTTTGCTACCCAATCTGTGACAACCTTTTCATCATTTAATGTTCGCTCTTCATTTTTGCCACTTGGATCTCCCACTAAACCAGTAGCTCCGCCCACTAATGGAATTGGTCGGTGCCCAGCTAGTTGAAACCTTCTAAGTACTAGTAATACAACAAGGTTTCCTAAGTGAAGACTTGGAGCCGTTGGATCAAAGCCAACATAGAGGCTAATTGGCTTATTTAGAGCAGCCTCTAACTCCTTAGCGTCGGTGGATTGAGCAATAAGGCCTCGCCACTGAAGATCTTCTAGAAGTGCGTTGCTCATGGTCTGATCATGCCTGATAAACGCTTTTTGTGCTTGGAGATTTCGGCATCCACTTTGGTTATTTCTTTATTGAGTTGAGCAACTGCCTGCGAGACAGATTTTTTCGAGGTTGCCATCGCTGAAGTTCGAGATGAGATTGCACCCTCTAGATTTAGGAGCGCTCTTAAATCCTTAGTTAGAGCGGGATGAATTTTTAGAAGCTGATCATCAGTAATCTCATGTAACTCGATACCAGACTTCTCACAAAATTTAACACACTCCCCAGCAGCTTCATGAGCTATAGAAAATGGAATCTGTTTTTTTGCTAGGAAATCTGCAATCTCTGTTGCTAATGAAAATCCAGTTGAAGCTGTTTTACTTATCTGGGCCTTATTAAACTTTGCGGTAGCAACCATGCCAGTAAGTGCCGGTAGTAAAATCAATAATTGATCAACTGAGTCAAAGACTGGTTCTTTATCTTCTTGGAGATCACGGTTATAGGCAAACGGCATTGCTTTTAAGACAACTAATAGTGAGGTGAGATTTCCTATAAATCTTCCAGATTTTCCACGAGCAAGCTCTGCTACATCAGCATTTTTCTTCTGTGGCATTATTGATGAACCAGTTGCGTAAGCATCATCAATTGCGACCCAGTTAAATTCAGTAGAGCTCCAGAGTATGAACTCTTCACCTATTCTAGATAAATGCACACCAAGCATTGCGAGTATGAATAGTGCCTCAGCAGCAAAATCACGATCACTTACGGCATCGATGCTGTTAGCCATTGCGCCATTAAAGCCAAGTGCATCGCCGCTCTTCTCTGGATGTAGCTGAATGGATGAACCAGCTAATGCGCCAGCACCAAATGGAGAGAGATTATTTCTATCTAACCAATCAAATATACGATCGATGTCTCGAAGCAGAGCATGGGAGTGCTTACTTAACTCTTGCCCAAATGTAATTGGCTGAGCATGTTGAGTATGAGTAAAGCCTGGCGCAATTACATCTAAATGCTTTTCTGCCTGGGTATTAAACGCTTTAACTAGGTTAGAAACTTCACTAGCAACTTCAAGTAAGTGATCAACTAAGTAAAGTTTAAAGTCAGTAACTACTAGGTCATTTCTAGACCTACCCGCCCTGATAGCCCCACCTACTGGGCCGCATTTTTCAATTAAGCCTCTTTCAATTGCGCTGTGAACATCCTCGTCCTCAGGTGTGTATTTAAACTTGCCACTACCGATATCACTAGCTAGTTCTATTAAGGCAGCCTTTATTTTTGCGCCATCATCTTTTGTAACAATATTTTGCTCAATTAGATTACTGAGGTGTACTAAATTAACCTCGATTTCATATGGGGCAAGTCGCCAATCAAAACCCACACTTCTTGAGAGTGCGGCCATTGCTTGCGCAGGACTGGACTCAAATCTTCCTCCCCAAAGTGTCATTTTTCTCCCTTAGATAATTTAATAATCTCTCTAGCAAGACTAGCTCCGCCAGTTGCAGATTTTGAAACAACTAAAACGTTGTCATCACCGGCAATTGTGCCAATGGCTGAGTTTAACTTTCCACCCTTACTGGCTCTATCAAGAATTCCAGCAAGAAATTGAGCCGCACCAGTTGGAGTTTTAATCACAGCAAGATTTGCACTGGAGTCTATTGAAATGATCAAATCTGATAAGCCCTTGCTTCGATTATTATCAGGGGTATTAACAAACTGATAACGAAATACACCTGAGTTATCCTTTCCCCTGACTGCACCTAACTCTTCTAAGTCCCTACTTGCAGTTGCTTGAGTAACTGAGTGTCCTAATCGGTTGAGCTCTCTTACTAAATCACTTTGAGAGTGGATAAGCTCATCATCAACAAGTTTAATTACTAATGACCGCCTTGCAGTTGCTGAGAGCATATTTACCTTTGCCATTATGCACTCACCAATGTTCCACCGCGATCATCTAACGCGTCTAAAACACAACTTAGATCAGTTCCATCTGTAATTCTTACAGCAAATGCTCCAGAATCAATTGCTTTTATCGCAGCTGCAACCTTAGGAATCATTCCTTCTGAAAATGATGGCGCGATTTCCTTAAGTTCATCAATAGTGATCTCACTAATTAGCGATGATTGATCAGGCCAGTTTCGATAAATTCCAGCAACATCAGTTAGAAATATAACTGAATCAGCGCGAAGTGCACCCCCGATAGCAGCAGCAACTAAATCTGCATTAACGTTATATCCAATACCATTTTCATCAACTGCAACTGGTGAGATCACCGGAAGGTAGCCTTCAGTTATAAGAGTTTCTAAAATCATAGGGTTAACATCTGCAACCTCACCAACAAGGCCAACATCAACAGCTTTGCCATCGACAATTGGTTTAAATTTCTTAGCCCTAATCAAACCACCATCGGAAGCTGATAAACCGACAGCGTTAACATCGCTGCCAATTAGGTAGTTAACAATTGCGCGAAGTACCTGACCGCTTAGAACAGATTGAACAACTGAAAATACCTGCTCTGAAGTTATTCGATAGCCAGCAATCTTCTCTTTTCCTAAACCTTTTTCAGATAGCGCCGCATCAATTTGTGGTCCACCACCATGGACTAAAACAATCTGCTCACCATCTAAAAATGCATCAGCAATCGCCTCTAGAACTGGGTCTGCTGAGTTATCACTAGGAAGTGCGTTTCCGCCATATTTTATAACAATCATCTAACACCTAATATTTCAAGGCCTGCGTTTTCAGTCTGACCAGTCATTAAGTTTGCATTTTGAATTGCCTGACCAGCCGCGCCTTTTCCTAAGTTATCAATTGCTGTTGAAATTAAAATTCGATTAACATGAGAGTCAACCATTACTTGCATTTGAACATTATTACTTCCTAGCACGGCGCTAGTCATCGGCATAACTCCAGGTTTTAGAACTGAGACAAACTTACTTTGACTAAAGAAGGTGTGATAAATTTTTTGCATATCTTCAGTGGAACTTTTACTTGTTAATTTTGCTGTTACAGTTGCAAGAATTCCTCTAGGCATTGGCGCAAGTATCGGCGTGAATGAGAGCTTAATTTCCTTACTAGAAATTTGATTTAAAACCTGCTCTATCTCTGGGGTGTGCTGGTGTGTGCCACCAAATTTATAAGAACTTAAATTATTCATTACCTCAGAACCTAAGAGATTTACTTTGGCAGATCTGCCAGCTCCAGTAGTACCAGAGGCTGCAACTGCAAGAATATCTTCAGTATCAATATGTGCTAGTGCCGGAGCTATTGAAAGTGCTATTGCAGTTGCATAGCATCCAGGATTGGCGACTCTAGTTGCACTTGCAATAACTTTATGATCAGTTAGTTCTGGTAGGCCATATACCCAACTTCCAGAGTGCTCTCCCCCATAGTACTTCTGCCACTTAGCACTATCGGTTAACCTAAAATCGGCCCCTAAATCAACTATTTTTACCTTACTGTCAATTTGGCTAATCAGTTTTGCAGATTCACCATGAGGTAAGGCAATAAAAACTAATTCACAACTATTTATTTTTACTACCTCAGTTGCATCAAAACTTTGCCCCTCAAAATTACTTAACTGTGGATGTAGATTAGTAATTTGCTCTCCTGCATTAGAACCAGCTGCAATATAGGAAAGTTTAAATTTTGGATGCGTCGATAACAATCGCAGAAGTTCACCACCGGCATACCCACTGGCTCCGACTACCGCAGTTTTCATGGGTTAATAGTAAAGCCTACTAGCATATTTATGCAAATCTATGCATATTTATACATTATCCCCTTAGGGTAGCCCCGCATAATCGAGTTGCAGAAGTGACCGCCTGATCGCGATAGGAGGCAACTTCATCCGCGGTTAAGGTTCTATCCGATGCTCTAAATGTAAGTGTGAAGGCTAGAGAAACTTTTCCATCCCCTATTTGATCGTAGCGATCAAAGAGTGTGATTGATTCAAGTAGTGAGCCAGCCCCAATTCGAAGAGCGGCTTCAACCTGTGAAGCTCCAACATCACTTGCTACAACTAAGGCAACATCTTGAACAGCAGCAGGCATTGTCCATATTTTTGGTGCTTTAGTTACTGGAGCTTGTGGTAATTCGCTAATTATTACCGCAAATGCGCAACTACGCTCTGGTAAATCAAGTTCAGATATGACTCTTGGGTGTAGTTCACCAGCGTGAGCAATCACTTTGCCATTTACTTTAATTTCAGCACACCTGCCTGGGTGCCATGGCGCTAGGTCGCTACTACCAATTTCATAACTATTACCTGTTGCCTCAACAATCTCTACGGCCTTAGCAACTGCGTCATTCCATGTAAATTTACTACCACTACCCTGCCAACTACTTAATTCTTTCTCCCCGGAAACAACTGCTGCAACAAATAACATCTGTTTTGGCACACCATCGTAGATTTGAGCAATAATTTTTGCTGAAGGTCGCTTATTTGTAATGGCGGTAACTGCCTTACCTAATGGTGTGGAATTTCTAAAGACAGTTCCAATCTCAAAAATTGCAATATCTTTCATACCTCGTCCGATATTTCGTATCATCGTGCTAATTAGCCCTGGGATTAAATGAGTACGAAGAAGTGGGAACTCCTCTGACATTGGATTCGCTACTCGAAATGATTTGGCTCGATCGCCAGTAAAGCCAAGTGTCTCCACCATCTTTTGGCTAACAAATGGATAATTAATAACCTCTGAAAAGCCTTGATTAGCGAGCATGGTTGAAATTTGTCGCTTTCTCATCTGCATTGCATTCAAGCCAGCACCTGACTTACCAATTGGCAGCTTGGATGGAATTAATTCATAGCCATTAATTCGTGCAATTTCCTCCGAAAAATCAGCAGATGTAACGAGGTCACTGCGCCAACTTGGGACTTCAACTGAAAGTAAATTAGAACTACCGGAAACCTTACATCCAATTGAAGTTAGAGAATCCTTGACCTGCTTAATTGAGTATTTATATCCAATAAATTTTGAAATATTATCGATAGAAATCTTAACTTTTCGTTTTGTTATTGGTGAACCAGATTTAGCGGTGCCAACATACTTAGCCCCTGCCAGATCTATTAATAGCTGAGCAGCTCTTGCAGATGCAATTTCAGCCATAGCTGGGTCAGTGTTTCTTTCCATACGTCTAGATGCTTCACTAGATAACATGTGAAATCTTGAGTTTTTCGCAATACTGATTGGATCAAAGTGAGCTGCTTCTAGTGCAATCTTGCTTGTTTGCAAAGTTACCTCAGATGCTAAGCCGCCCATAGTGCCGGCAAGTGCAAGGGGTGATTTTGAATCACAAATCAAAAGATTTTCTGGATCTAACTTCCGCTCTACTTTATCTAAAGTGATTAATTTAGAAAACTTTCCAGCACGAGTTACTCGCAAGCCACCTACTATGACATCGGCATCAAAAGCGTGTAGCGGCTGTCCTAATTCGAGCATTACATAGTTTGTAATATCAACAGCTAGGGATATTGAGCGCATGCCACATTTTTCTATCCGTCTTTGCATCCAAAGCGGGGTAGGTTTTTTGGTATTTACCTTCTCAAGAGTACGAATATAAATTTGATCAGCACCACTTTTATCTTCAATCTTTACTGAAACCGCACGAGAACTCTTTATCGCATTCAATTTTTTCGCACTTTTTAAATCGGCTGGGTCTACATACTTACATTTAAGACTGCCCGCTAACTCTCTAGCTAGGCCTCGAACTGACATGGCATAGCCACGATCTGGATTTACGGCAATATCAAAAATAGTATCGGCTACATCTAGAAGGTTTAAAGCGTTAGTTCCCACTTTTCCCTCCGGTAAAACAATAATTCCTGAGTGTTCATCACTTATGCCCAGCTCTTTTGCAGAGCAGATCATGCCATCACTATTTTTTCCATATGTTAACCGTGATGAAATGGCAAAGTTTCCTGGCAGAACCGCACCAGGTAACGCAACTACTACTAAATCATTAACCTTAAAATTCCTAGCACCACAAATTATAAATCTTGTCTTTTTCTCACCAACATCTAAACCTACGTATCTAATTGGTTTTTTAACCTCAGGTAACTCCTCGATAGAAAGAACTTTTCCAACTAAAAGCGGGCCTTTTAAATCTTTACCTTGCTCCTCAATACCCTCAACTTCAAAACCGACTTTCACAAATGCCTGCGCAATTACTTCGGAAGTAATTTTTGCTGGCAAAGATACATATTCAGATAACCAACTTAACGGGACCTTCATTTTTTACCAACCCCAAAACTTTGCGTAAATCTAATATCACCTTCGACAATGTCATGCATATCAGTTATTCCATACTTGACCATGAGTGTTCGTTCAAGTCCCATACCAAATGCGAAGCCTGAATACTTCTTGGTATCAACACCACAAGTTGCTAATACTTTTTCATTAACCATTCCGCAGCCGCCCCACTCAATCCAGCGGCCATTAAAGAAAACATCAACCTCTGCTGATGGTTCTGTAAAAGGGAAAAATGATGGTCTTAATCTGGTAGTTACTTCATTTCCAAAAATAGACTTGGCAAAATAATCAAGGGTTCCCTTAAGGTCAGCCATAGTTATATCTTCATCAACAACTAAGCCTTCAACCTGGTGAAAGACAGGAGTGTGAGTAGCGTCTAACTCATCTGCTCGATATGTCTTACCTGGGCAGATTACATATATTGGTGGATTCTGTTCAAGCATTGTTCTAATCTGCACCGGAGAGGTATGAGTGCGTAAAACTAACTTGGCCTCTAGTGGTTGAATAAAAAAAGTATCCTGCATAGTCCGGGCTGGATGATCAGCTGGAATATTTAAAGCATCAAAGTTAAGCCATTCAGATTCAAGTTCCGGGCCTTCAGCTACGTTGTAACCTAAACCAATAAATAAATCTGAAATTTCATTAGTGAGTATGGTCAGTGGATGAAGCCCACCTTTAAGTGTGCGCCGGCCAGGCAATGTGACATCAACTTTTTCAGTAAGTAATACCTGACTATCTCTTTGATTTGAAAGTTGAGCACTCTTTAGTTCAAATGCTTGGTTAACCTCAGATCGCGCGCTGCCAATTAACTTACCAAATTCTGCTCGCTGATTTGGATCCAAGGATGCTAAGGATTGGTTAGCTTTAGCAAGAGCGGATTTATCACCAATATAATCAATCTTTACCTGTTTTAAACTATCTAGATCATTTGTTGAAGCTATTGCTGACAAAGCCTTATCTAAATCGGCTGAAATTTGCCCTTTATCTAACGACATAATGCGGTAAGTCTATAAGGAGAGCCCAATAGAATGCAGGACAATTGCCGCAGCACTAGCAACATTTAATGATTCAGCATAACCCTTCATCGGGATTGATACTTTAATTGGATCTGAGGTCAGACTTGGCAATCCCCGAGCTTCATTTCCAAATATCCAGACTGAAGGCGCCTTCTTTGATTTATCAATAAATTCAGCATTAAATTGCTGCTCTGCCTCCCCAGTTAATGCATATATTGCAAACTTATTTTCCTTTGCCTCTGTAATAAACTCTTCAATATTTATATCCACAATAACAGGAATATGCCAAAGTGAACCTACCGTCGCTCGAACCGTCTTTGGATTGAAAATATCAACACTTTCTGAAGAGAAAACGACTGCATCAAAACCGCAGGCATCGGCTGTTCTAATTACCGTGCCGGCATTACCAGGATCTTGAATCTGCCAAAAAAATGCGATCTTACTTGGCTTCCTTTGCCATAAATCTTTTAGCTTAAGAGATTTTGTTGAACACAGTGCGATAATTCCTTGTGGAGACTCTGAGTCTGCCATCGCGCTCATGACCTGATCTGATACTTGAATTAATTCATACTTTGCAAGAATATCTTTACTTATAGCTTCGGATAATTTAGTTAAACCGTTTTCAGTTACATAAACTCGCTTTACTGCTAAACCTTCACCGAGTTTAGGAATTAATGCTTCACGTACAGCCTGGATGCCTTCTGCAATAAAGGCATTCTCTAATTCTCGATTTTTCTTTCCCCTAGAACCGATAAGAGCCTTAACTCGCTCGATATGAGGCGAATTAAGGCTCGTAATGTTTTCCATCTCTAACTTCTTATTAGAGATATTTAAGCTGTTACAACATTTTTGCGTGCGATCTCAACTAACTTTGAGAAAGCTGCTGGATCATTGGTTGCAAGCTCTGCTAGAACTCTGCGGTCAACCTCTACACCAGCAATTTTTAATCCCTGGATTAAGCGGTTATACGTCATGTTGTTAGCTCGGGCAGCAGCATTAATGCGTTGGATCCATAGGCGACGAAAATCGCCTTTCTTATCCTTACGATCATTAAATGCATAGACGAGAGAGTGAGTTACCTGCTCTTTTGCTTTTGAAAAAAGACGTGAACGTTGCCCACGGTAACCAGCGGCACGTTCTAAAGTTGTACGGCGCTTTTTCGCCGCATGTACACCACGTTTTACTCTAGCCATTTATCTCTCCCTTACTTCAAACCGAGCATGCGCTTAGCTGCAAATGCATTTGGCGCTTTAGCTGCAACATCGCCAGATAAGCGACGGGTTAATCTTGATGATTTGCGTTCAAGCAGGTGGCGTTTACCAGCACGCTCGTGCATGATCTTTCCGGATCCAGTAACGCGAAAACGTTTCTTCGCACCACTATGGGTCTTCATCTTTGGCATCTTCTTACCTCCTGTTGAATTTCTATAAAACTATTTTTGTGGTGCTGCCGCTTTAGGTGCCACTTTCTTAGCAGAACCTGGCTTCTTAGCTGGCCCAAGTACCATTGTCATGTTGCGACCTTCTTGCTTTGGCGCAAACTCAACAATTGATACTTCAGCTAACTCTTCAGCAAGCTTTTGTAATAACCGATATCCCATCTCTGGTCGAGATTGCTCACGACCTCGAAACTGAATAGTTACCTTCACCTTGTCACCACCTAGTAAGAACTTTTCGATATGAGAACGTTTAGTCTCATAATCATGAGGTTCAATCTTTGGTCGAAGTCGCATCTCTTTCACAACAATGTGTGTCTGATTCTGTCTTGCTTCCCGAGCTTTCTGCGCAATTTCGTATTTATATTTTCCGAAATCCATTATTTTGCAGACCGGTGGATTAGCATCTGGTGAGATTTCGACGAGATCTAAACCGATCTCCTCCGATAACTTAAGCGCTTTATCTATTGCTGTTACGCCAAGTTGTTCACCGTCATAGCCAATCAACCGAACTTCAGGAACGCGAATTCGATCATTGATACGTGGTTCTGTGCTGATAATTTCTCCTTGCTGTTTCGCTTAGATTGTTAAGGCATTACACAAGCGAAAGACAGCCGCGCTTCATAAGAAGCAACCAGTTCGCCTAAGCGAAGTAGGTGGGAGCGTATGCATCCACTTGATGGGTGAATACTACCTAAGGAGTTAAAAAGAGTGAAATCGGTCATCTTTAGTGCGTAAAGATAGCTATGCATCAAGGAATATCGCTAACTAACATTAGGCTTATCTCATGAAAAAGCCTAAGGAAGTTTCACAATCAATAACTTCAGTGCAATCTGGGCTTACTGCTGATCAATCTGCTCGCCAGCGAAGATATTTTATTTCGATGATGATAAGAACAATCTGTTTCATTTTGACAGTTGTTTTGCCAAGTCCATACCGTTGGATTGCATTAACAGGCGCAGTTACCCTTCCTTATATAGCTGTTATTGCTGCAAATGCAGGAAGAGAAACAATCAAGAAGGATGCAATATTTACCCCTAAGCGAAAGCGTTTAGATTAACTCTCCTTGCAGGTTCTGCCTTTCGAATAGATCAAAGTAAAGCCCACGTTTTTCAACTAGTTGTTCATGTTTACCCTGCTCAACGATTTCCCCATTATCAATAACTAATATTTGATCAGCATGTGCAATAGTTGAAAGTCGGTGAGCAATTACGATGCTAGTCCGGCCAACTAGTGCTTCTTTAAGTGCTGCTTGCACCATTGCCTCATTTTCAGAATCTAAATGAGCAGTTGCCTCATCTAGGATTACTAAACTGGGCTGCTTTAGTAGAAGCCTTGCAATTGCAAGCCGCTGCTTCTCTCCCCCAGATAATCGATGCCCTCTCTCACCAACTACTGTATCTAAACCATTTGGAAGCGATTGAATAAAATCCCATATACGTGCTGATTTACATGCTGCCTCTATCTCAATTGCAGTTGCATCAGATTTTGCATATTTTAGATTTACTAATATTGAATCATGAAACATATGAGAGTCTTGGGTAACCACTCCAATACTGTTTCGAAGTGATTTAATTGTGTAATCTCTTATATCAGTTCCATTTATTGAAATTACTCCTTGAGTAACATCGTAAAGTCTGGGAATTAAACTGCTTATAGTGCTCTTTCCAGCACCAGATGGACCGACAATGCCAGTTAAGGTTCCTGCAGCTACTGTGAATGAAATACCTTTTAGAACTTTTCCACTTGTAATTATCTCTGGCTTTGCAGCAATTTCTAGTGAAGCAAGTGAGATCTCTTCAGCTTTTGGGTATGTGAATGAAACCCCTTCAAACTTTAAATCAAGATTAGTATCTGCTAAATCTTTTGCATTATCTCGATCAGTAACCATTGGTTGAAGGTCTAAAACTTCAAAGACCCTTTCAAATGAAACCAAAGCACTCATCACATCTACTCTGACATTTGATAGGGCAGTAAGTGGGCCGTATAGGCGCGCAAGTAATGCGGTAATAGCTAATAATGTTCCAACTGTTAACTCTCCGCTAATTGCAAGGTGCCCACCGATTCCATATGCCACCGCTGTAGCAACAGCTGCTATTGAAGTTAGAGCTATGAAAAATATTCGATTAAGCATCGCTATTGAAATTCCGATATCAGCTACCCGGCGGGCTTTTTCTGCAAACTCATTCTTCTCTTTTTTAGAATCTCCATATAGTGATACCAGTAAAGCTCCAGATACATTAAAACGTTCAGTCATCGTTGCTGACATTTGAGCATTTAAATCAAAGGATTGCCTTGTATACCCTTGTAATTTACGACCAACCCACTTAGTTGGGATTAAAAAAACAGGTAGAAGTACTAAAGAAATTAATGTGATCTGCCATGAAAGTGTAAACATAGTAATTGCTACAAGAATTAAACCAAGTAAATTACTAATTACTCCAGAAAGTGTAGATGTGAATGCCTGCTGCGCTCCGATAACATCGGAATTTAGCCTTGAAATAAGTGCGCCGGTTTGAGTTCTAGTAAAGAAAGCTATTGATTGTCTTTGCACATGTTCAAAGATTTGCTTGCGCAGATCATAGATTAGTCCCTCGCCAATTCGAGATGAGAACCATCGACCTGCCATGCTAAATAAGGCATCAGCGATTGCTATTACTCCAACTGCAATTGCAAGATTTGTTACTAATTCAGTATTTTTTGGAATCACGCCCTCATCAATTAGCCTTCTAAGTAACAATGGTGTGGCAACAATTAGAAATGCATCAATAACAACTGTAATTAGAAAAAAGGCGAGTAGTACTTTATATGGGACAGCAAAATCTGCGATTCGCTTCAAAGTACCTGGTTTTAACTTTTGATTTTTCACTGATTGATCTGCAGTTAGAGATCTAAAGGACATCCAAGTTGAATGCATTGACATAAGAAAACCCTAGCGAGTATTACGAATATATCTAAACGGTAAAGCCAATCGAGCGTAGTTGTTCACGACCATCATCTGAAATCTTGTTAGGCCCCCAAGGTGGTAGCCAAACCCAGTTGATTTTCACATCAGAAGTTATATCAGCTAATACTTGTCTTGTTTGATCTTCAATAACATCTTGCAGCGGACAAGCAGCTGAAGTTAATGTCATATCTAAAGTTGCAATATTATTTTCATCCAAACGCATGTCATAAACCAAGCCAAGATCAACAACATTTATTCCAAGCTCAGGATCAATTACATCCTTCATCGCCTCGGTAACGTCATCAATAGTGGTAGCCATGGGTAAATCCTACGCTATCACTTGGGTACTGGCATCTTTAAACGCCATCCAACCAAGTAATGCACATTTAATTCTGGCTGGAAATTTTGATACACCGGCGAAGGCAACACCATCTTCTAACAATTGTTCATCCCCCGATGATTTCCCCTTACTCTGCATCAGTTCAACAAATGCGTCTAAAATCACCATAGCTGATTTGTATTCCTTACCAATTAATAGATCACTCATAACTGAAGCACTGGCCATAGATATTGAACATCCCACACCGTCCCAGGAGATATCTTTAACAACCTGCCCATCCATAATTAAATTTAGTGTTACCTCATCACCACAACTTGGGTTGTTGTGATGAACTTGAATATCTTTCGCGACAGATAAACCTTTATGAAGTGGCTTTCGATAATGATCAAGAATTACCTCTTGATAAAGAGAATCTAACTCCATTACTTGCCAACCTTGAAATATTCTTTAACCTTCTTGATGCTCACTAATAGGTCATTTACATCTTCAGAGTCGTTATATAAATGAAATGAAGCTCTAGTAGTTCCAACCAAATTTAATCTCTTCATGAGCGGCCATGCGCAGTGATGTCCAGTTCTAACAGCAATCCCATACTGATCCAGTACCTGACCTACATCATGTGGGTGTACGCCATCTACAGTAAATGAAACTACTCCCCCTCTATCTTTCATATCTTTCGGCCCAATTACATTTACACCAGATATCTCAGAAATGCCATCAAGTAGTTGCCTAGTCAACTCTTGTTCGTGTTCGGCAATATTTTTCATACCAATTACATTCAAATAATCAATGGCAGCTGAAAGTCCAACTGCTTGCGCCATATTTGGTACACCTGCTTCAAATTTTCTGGGTGCCTTTGCCCAAGTTGCACTCTCCATTGTTACTGAGTCAACCATTGAGCCACCGAAAAGTGCCGGCTCAATTTTTTCTAAAATTTCAGACTTACCCCAAAGGATTCCTATACCGGTTGGTCCTAATGTTTTATGACCAGAGAAAGCAAGAAAATCAACATCTAATTTCTTAACATCAATAGCAAAATGTGGGGCTGATTGACAAGCATCTAATACGACAACAGCTCCTACCTCATGAGCTGCTTTTACAATTTCCTGAAGTGGAATAATTGTTCCAAAAACATTTGATTGATGGGTAATTGCAACTACTTTAGTTCGCTTATTAATTATTTGATCAATATTTGATAGATCTAATCTGCCGTCATCTGTGATTGAAAACCAAACTAGTTTAGCTCCAGTGCGTTTAGCAAGCTGTTGCCAAGGAATTAGATTGGCATGGTGTTCCATCTGCGAAACGACAATCTCATCCCCGCTTTTCACATTAAAACTGGAATCTGGATTACCTAGTGAATAAGCAATCATATTTAGTGACTCAGTGGCACTTTTAGTAAAAATAACCTCATCAGTTTTAGCACCTAAAAACTTTGCTAAATTTTCTCTAGCACCCTCATAAGCCTCTGAGGCCTCTTCAGCTAAAAGATGTGCTCCTCTATGAACAGCAGAATTAATGGTCCGATAGAAATCAGATTCAGCCTTGATTACTGATTCAGGTTTTTGTGAAGTAGCACCACTATCCAAGTAAATTAACCGATTTCCCCCTCGCACCTTTCGGGCGAGAATAGGAAAATCTTTTTTATACTTAGATAGATCAACACTCATTTGTTTACGCAGTTATGTACTCCGCGTAACCCTTCTCTTCAAGTTTGTCAGCCAACTCTGGCCCACCCTCTTCAACAATCTTTCCATTAGCAAAAACGTGTACAAAATCTGGTTTTATATAACGAAGGATTCTGGTGTAGTGGGTAATTAACATGACACCAAGATCTGAGCCATCTTTAACTCGATTAACACCCTCTGAAACAATTCGGAGCGCATCAACATCAAGACCTGAATCTGTCTCATCGAGAATTGCAATCTTTGGCTTTAATAACTCCATTTGTAAAATCTCATGGCGCTTTTTCTCGCCTCCAGAAAAACCTTCATTTACATTTCGCTCAGAAAAAGCAGTATCAATATTTAGTGAGGTCATTGCAGCTTTTACTTCACCCACCCAGGTACGAACCTTTGGCGCTTCACCTCTAATTGCGGTTACTGCGGTACGAAGAAAATTAGAAACAGATACTCCAGGTACCTCAACTGGGTATTGCATTGCTAAAAACAATCCAGCCTTTGCGCGTTCATCCACACTCATTTCAAGTACATCTGCGCCATCTAGAGTTACAGATCCACCGGTAATTAAATACTTTGGATGTCCAGCAATTGAGTAAGCCAAAGTTGATTTACCAGAACCATTTGGTCCCATAATTGCATGGGTTTCACCGCTCCGTACTGTTAGATCTACTCCCCGAAGAATTTCTTTATTACCAGCCTCAGTAATAACACTGACCTGTAAATTCTTTATCTCAAGTACGCTCATTTTTCTCCTTTAGTTGATTACTACTTGGTTGCCATTACGTTTTACTGAAAAAGTTTTAAGGGGTGCTGTTGCAGGTGGGGTTAATGCTTCACCAGTTCTTAAATCAAACTCTGCGCCATGTAACCAACACTCTATTTTTGTACCAGTTACTTCACCTTCAGATAGTGATGCCTCTGAGTGTGTGCAAGTGTCCTCAATAGCAAATACTTCATCGCCCACTCTGGCAACACAAACTGTTACACCATTGTGATCAATAGCAATTGGCTTGCCCTCAACTAATGAATCAAAAGCAACCTCACTCATTATTCACCAGCCTTTGCAAGTTCATCATCAATTCTTTTCATTAATCGCTCTTCTAAGTCTTCATTTTTTAACTTATTAATAATTTCAGCAAAAAATCCACGAATTACTAAACGTCGTGCGATATCTGCTGGTATACCTCGAGATTGCAAATAGAAAAGCTGCTCATCATCAAATCTTCCAGTTGTGCTGGCATGGCCGGCGCCAACAATCTCACCGGTTTCAATTTCTAGATTTGGGACAGAATCTGCTCTAGCTCCATCGCTAAGTAACAAGTTTCGGTTTAATTCATATGTATCTGTGCCCTCTGCGCCCTTATGGATAAAAACATCACCAATCCAAACAGTTCGCGCTTGATCACCAGAAAGTGCACCTTTGTAATTAACTCTAGATTTAGCATTTGCTACATTGTGATTTACGTGGATTCGATGTTCTAGGTGTTGCCCATCAGTTGCAAAGTAGATTCCATTTAACTCCGCAGATGAACCAGGCCCTGTGAACTCAACAGTTGGATTAAGTCTGACAACTGATCCACCGACTGAGATAACAAAGGAGGTGAATTGAGCATCTTTACTTATGATCGCATGGTGCTGACCAAGATGAACAGCGCTGCGATCCCACTCCTGCAGTGAAATAAAATTCAGTGATGCACCAGCCTCTAGTGAGATTTCAATTTCTTCACCAATCTCACCAGTACCAGTATTCTCAATTATTACTGTAGATCTACTGTTTACCCCGGCTTGAATTACTAATTTACTTAGCTCAGCAGAAGAACCACATGACCTCTTTAGGTGAATAGGTTGTGAAACCTCAGAATCTTTTTCAATTCTTAGTAGTGAAATATCCTTAACATTCTCTCGGATCCTATTTGTAACAAGATCACTTGACTCATAAGCAGGTGGCAAGTCAGAAGCTGTTACTACTTTCAAACTTACCCCGCTAGGGAGTGCCCCATTAGTTGATAAAGAAATATTTTCTTTAACTAAAGTAGATAGATCATGTAGGCCAGCTAACCGTTTAAGCGGTGTAAAGCGCCATGCCTCTTCCCTACCAGTTGGGGTTAAGTAATTTGTTGTTAATAAACTCATTAACCAACTGCACCTTCCATTTGAAGCTCAATTAATCGGTTTAGTTCTAGTGCATACTCCATTGGAAGCTCTTTCGCGATTGGTTCAATAAAGCCGCGAACAATCATCGCCATTGCTTCATCTTCACCTAAGCCACGTGACATTAAATAAAAGAGTTGATCATCACTAATTCTAGAAACAGTTGCCTCATGTCCCATCGAAACATCATCTTCGCGGACATCAACATACGGATATGTATCAGAGCGAGAAATATTATCGATCAACAATGCATCACACTTAACAGTGCTCTTTGAGTGATGAGCGCCCTCTTCAACCTTTATTAAGCCTCGGTATGAGGTACGACCGCCACCTCGCGCTACTGATTTAGAAATAATTGTTGAAGATGTATAAGGAGCTGCATGAACCATTTTGGCGCCAGCATCTTGATGTTGTCCTTCACCTGCAAATGCAATAGAAAGTGTCTCACCCTTGGAGTGTGGACCCATCAACATTACAGCTGGATACTTCATAGTTACCTTGGAGCCAATATTTCCATCGATCCACTCCATTGTTGCACCCTCAGCACATGTTGCTCGCTTGGTCACTAAGTTATAAACATTGTTAGACCAGTTTTGAATTGTTGTGTATCGAACACGTGCATTCTTTTTCACAATAATTTCAACAACAGCAGAGTGAAGTGAATCTGATGAGTAAACCGGAGCAGTACAGCCTTCAACATAATGAACATATGAATCTTCATCAGCGATAATTAAAGTTCGCTCAAATTGACCCATGTTTTCAGTATTAATTCGGAAATAGGCTTGTAGTGGAATATCTACCTTTACGCCCTTTGGAATATAGATAAATGAGCCACCAGACCAAACCGAAGTATTAAGAGCGGCAAACTTATTATCACCAACTGGGATTACAGTGCCGAAGTACTCCTTAAAAAGATCTTCATGTGTGCGAAGTGCGGTATCGGTATCAAGGAATAAAACTCCTTGTTTTTCTAAGTCCTCACGAATTGAGTGGTAAACCACCTCTGACTCGTACTGAGCTGCAACACCTGCTACTAAGCGTTTTTTCTCTGCCTCTGGAATACCAAGGCGGTCATAGGTATTTTTAATATCATCAGGTAGATCTTCCCAAGAGGTTGCTTGCTTCTCAGTTGAGCGAACAAAGTATTTAATCGTGTCAAAGAAAATACCACTTAGATCAGATCCCCAACTTGGCATTGGCTTCTTATCAAATAACGATAATCCTTTAAGCCTTAGATCTAACATCCATTGCGGTTCATTCTTTTTTGATGAAATATCGCGCACAACCTCTTCATTTAGACCACGACGACTATTTGAACCTGCATCTGTTTTATCTGCCCAGCCGTACTCATACTTGCCAATACCATCTAACTCTGGGTGCGCGATTTGGGTCATTAGCGTGCTCCTTCTTTTACTTTAGTTTTTCTGGTTTGGGAAATATTTGAGGGAATAAATGTTGTGCAAACTCCATCACCATGGGCAATAGTTGCAAGTCTTTGAACATGAGTTCCAAGAATTTCCGAAAATGCGGCAGTTTCTGCTTCGCATAGTTGTGGAAATTCAGAGGCAACATGGGCAATTGGGCAATGGTGCTGGCAAATTTCTTCACCATTTCCCATCTTATCCGTTGTTGCTGAATAACCCTCTTTAGTTAAAAGCTTCGCAAGTGCCTTAGATTTCTCTGAAACTGATTTGCTTGAGCTTTTGATTTGTTCACCCTTACGCACAAACTCATTAGCCCGGCTTTGCGCAAACTCATCTACTAAGTGCGAACCATTTTTACTTGCCATGAACTTAAGAGCAGCAACTGCTAAGTCATCATAGGAGTGTTCAAACTTTTCACGTCCGCTATCTGTCATTACAAAAACCTTTGATGGTCTGCCTCGACCACGCACTGCCCGACCTTGATAAGGCTCTCGTGCAGTAAGCACACCCTCTGCAATTAAAGTTTCTAAGTGCCTGCGAATTCCGGTTGGAGTTATTGAAAGTTTTTCAGCAAGCTCAACTGCGCTAGCAGGACCGCCTTCTAAAATCGTTCGGGCGACCTGATCACGGGTCTTATCTGGCTCACTCTTTTTCACAACATAAGTGTTGCGTAATTCCTGCGCAAGCGCCAATCCCCTTGCTCTATTTAGGTGTGAATTGCGCCTTACTAGCGGGTGAATCAAGCAGGGGCCCCAGAGAAAGCAATAGGCTTAAATCATGTTGGTAGCCAAAGGCTCAATAGCTTCAAAGCCTTTCGGGCTACTAGTTTTCCTGCAAGGGGCCCTAATTGTTACTGGCGGTGCGGTGCGACTTACCGGATCAGGATTAGGTTGTCCGACTTGGCCTGAGTGCACCCCAGGTTCATACACGCCAGTACCAAATCAAGCAGAAGGGCAACTACATGCTTGGATTGAATTTGGTAATCGGCTACTAACTTTTGTTCTCCTCTTTACTGCGCTCGCTGTAGTAATTATTGCCTTTAGAAGTTCTAAAAATGCCATTACGAAAAACCGAGTCAGAGTACTAGCCGGCCTGCAGATACTTGGAATTTTAGGACAAGGAATTTTAGGGGGAATAACGGTATTAACAGGTTTGCACCCAGTTACAGTTGCTGCGCATTTCTTGTTATCAATTTTTCTTATTTCAGGCGCAATTTCTCTTAGATATGAAATGATCGGAATTATCAAGCAACCACCGACTGGATTAATTGCCTCCCTTATTCCGATTCTGATTTGGCTAACACTAATCGTGATAATAGTTGGAACAATAGTTACCGGTAGTGGTCCACATGCTGGTGATGCTGATGCAAAGAGATTTGGGTTTGACCCTAAAGCTCTCTCCTGGCTTCATGCAGATTTTGTTATAGCTCTGCTTGTGCTTACTACGCTCCTTTGGCTATTAATAAGACAGACAAATGCGAATTTACTTACAAGGAAGATTCAAATATTTCTTCTAATAGTTATTTCTCAAGGCTTAATCGGTTATATTCAGTATGCTACGGGATTGCCTGAGTTAGTTGTGGGCTTTCACTTATTAGGTGCTGCACTTGCTTGGGGCAGTGGTTGGAGTTTAGTTAAAGTTGCAGGGTCAGGCTTTCGATTGAAGGGATTCTAAGTGAAGGTTGCTAACTGGCAAGAGCTAGATGATAAAGCTGTTGCGATCTCTAGAGCTTTAGCTATGGATGCTGTTCAGAAGGTTGGAAATGGCCATCCTGGAACTGCAATGTCTCTTGCTCCAGTTGCATACACGCTTTTTCAAAGAATTCTTCGCCATAATCCAGCTAAGCCAAATTGGATAGCACGTGATCGCTTTATTCTTTCCTGCGGCCACTCATCGTTAACTTTATATATTCAGCTATATCTAAGTGGCTACGGTGTTGAATTAGATGATCTTAAAAACTTTAGAACATTTAATTCACTTACTCCTGGTCACCCAGAATACGGACACACGTTAGGAGTTGAAACAACTACTGGGCCATTAGGTCAAGGTGTTGCAAATGGTGTTGGTATGGCTATGGCAGCAAGATATGCAAAGGGAATGTTGGATCCAAAAAATACTACTGACATATTTGATCATAATGTTTGGGTTGTGTGCTCAGATGGTGATTTGCAAGAAGGAGTTAGTGCAGAGGCAAGTTCGATTGCTGGTACACAGGAGTTAGGAAATTTAAAGGTTATCTACGACGATAATCGAATATCAATAGAAGGTGACACACATTTCGCATTTACCGAAGATGTATCAGCACGTTATCGAGCCTATGGCTGGGATGTAATTGAAGTAGATACCAAATCTGATGGAGATGTTGACCGTATTGCATTAGAGAAAGCAATGGAAAAAGCTGTTGCACAAAAAAATAAGCCAGTATTAATTCACTTACACACTGTAATTGCTTGGCCCGCTCCTAATGCAAGCGGAACTGCAAAGGCTCATGGCTCAGCTCTTGGCGCGGATGAAATCGCGCTAACAAAAACTGCTTTAGGACTGGATCCAACTCAATCATTTATAGCACCAAGTGATGTTATTGCTCATGCTAGAAGTGTTAAACAACGTGGTGAACTGCTTTATAAAGAATGGGAAAGTAAATATCGACAATGGCAAAAAAGTAATCCAGATGGCTCAAATTTGCTAGATCGGTTACTTAATAAGAAGTTACCTGTTGCTTGGGATAGCGCACTTCCTATTTTTACGAGTGATAAAGAGATTGCAACTAGAGCCGCATCTGGAAAAGTTATTCAGGCAATAGCAAAATCACTGCCAGAATTTTGGGGAGGCTCTGCTGATCTAGCAGATAGTAATAACACAAGTATCGAAGGTGGCGGTTCATTTTTGCCGGCAAATAGTAAAATGAGTGGTGCTAATCCTTATGGGCGCGTAATTCACTTTGGGATTCGCGAACATGCAATGGGCGCAATTTTAAATGGTGCTGCTTTATACGGCCTGGTAAAACCATTTGCTGGAACGTTTTTAGTATTTAGCGATTACATGCGCGGAGCAGTTCGCTTGTCGGCACTAATGCAACTTCCAGTTACATATGTGTGGACACATGACTCAATTGGATTAGGTGAGGATGGCCCAACACACCAGCCGGTTGAACACTTAGCAGCTTTAAGAGCTATCCCCGGTTTGGCAGTTGTTAGACCAGCTGATGCAAATGAGGTTAGTACTTGTTGGTCTGAAATAATTAAACGGGCACAACCAGTTGGCTTAGCACTTTCTCGACAAAATTTGCCGGTGATTGATAGAACTAAATACTCCCCTGCAAGTGGGGCTGCAAAAGGTGCTTACGTTTTAGCATATGGAAATGATCAAGCAAAAGATGAATGCCAAGTAATTTTGATAGCAACTGGTTCTGAGGTTTCATTGGCTCTGCTTGCAAGAGAAAAATTAGTAGGTGAAGGTATCAAGTGTCGAGTTGTTAGCGCCCCATCTATAGAGTGGTTTATGGCTGAGCCAGAAAGTTACCGCCAGCAAGTCCTACCTAATTCAATAAAAGCCAGAGTAAGTATTGAAGCTGGTATTGCCCAATCCTGGTATCAATTAATTGGTGATAGTGGTGTTGCTGTTTCGTTGGAACACTTTGGAGCCTCGGCAAGTGCCGCCACTTTATTTAAAGAATTTGGCTTTACAGTTGATAACATCATCAAAGCTGCAAAAGAAAGTATTCGAAAATCAAATGCCTAAGCCCTTAGCGCAAATATCACAGGCTGGAGTGGCGGTGTGGCTTGATGATTTATCACGCGAGCGAATAAATAATGACTCTTTAAAAAAACTAATTTCAGAAGATAACGTAGTTGGTGTAACAACTAATCCAAGCATTTTTGCAGCAGCAATTGGTAAATCAGATTTATATCAAAGCGATATCTTACAAAATAAGGAAAAAAGTATTGAGGACATAATTACAAAACTCACAACTGATGATGTAAGAAATGCTTGTGATCTTTTTCGGACTGCTTTTGAGACAAGTAATGGCGTGGATGGTCGGGTTTCAATTGAAGTTGATCCACGGTTTGCTCGTGATACTTTGGCAACAATTAAGCAGGGAAAGCAGCTATGGGAGATAATTGATAGAGAAAATTTACTGATTAAAGTCCCTGCCACAATTGAAGGATTGCCAGCAATAACTGAGTTAATTGCAAATGGAATAAGTGTTAATGTCACTTTAATTTTCTCTGTTAACCGATATAAACAAGTGCTAGATGCTTTTGCATCCGGACTTGAAAGTCGCTTGAGTGCCTCAAATGAGATAAATGAAATTCACTCTGTCGCATCATTTTTTGTGAGTCGAATAGATACCGAAGTGGACAAACAATTAGCAGTGGACTCTGATCTGCGCGGGTTAGCTGCGATTGCTAATGCAGTGATGGCATATGAAGCATTTCTTGAATTTGAAAAAAGTGAAAGATGGAAAAAAATAGAAAATAGAGGCGGAAAACTGCAACGGCCATTATGGGCGTCTACTGGAGTGAAAGATCCTGCCTATGACTTAACTCGTTATGTTATGCAGCTAGTTGCAAAAAATACTGTTAATACTATGCCGGAGGCAACTTTAAATGCAGTGAGATCTTCTGGAGTTTTTATAGGAGATAGCATTACTCCAAATATTTCAATTTCGAAAAGTAATCTAGCGAAATTAGCTCTTGCTGGAATCGACTTAGACAAAATTACAACAGCTCTTGAAATTGATGGCGTCGCAAAGTTTGAAGTAGCATGGATTGACCTGATGAGTTCAGTAAAATCTGTTATAGCCAGGTCATAATGAAATTATCAGGTCCAATACTAAAAAATATTGATTCAAAAATACTTCTATCTCTCCAAGAAATAGCGCCTAGAGTTGCTAAGAAAGATATAAATATTTGGGGTAATAAGTCCGAGGCCGCTAATAGACTCAATTGGGTCGATCTTCCAACAAAATCCCGAGATTTACTGCCAGAACTTGATGCCCTTTCAGCATGGGCACGTAGCAACGGCTTAACACAAGTTGTTTTATGTGGGATGGGTGGCTCTTCATTAGCTCCTGAAGTAATTGCAGCGTCTTACAAAAAACAATTGACTACTCTTGATTCTACAGATCCAATTCAGATATTAGATTCTCTTCCAAATGAGATCAAAAAGGCAGTTGTTGTAATAGGTTCTAAATCAGGCACAACTATCGAGACATTATCCCAATTTGAATTTTACCAACGGAGATTTAAGGAAGCAGATTTAAATCCAATCCAACATATTGTAATAATTACTGATCCGGATACATCTCTTGATATCAGCGCTCGAAACCTGGGATACAAAGTCGTTAATGCAGATCCAAATGTTGGTGGACGCTTTAGTGCACTTTCTGCATTTGGCTTAGTACCAGCCGCCTTAATCGGTGTTGATATTTCACTCCTTTTAGATGATGCTGAAAAATTAAGCTCAAGTATTTCTGTTAAGGAGTCACCCGCCATTGCAATAGCTGCCTGCCTATACTCCTTAACTGATCAAATAATTAATTTTTGTGATGAAGGGTCGGTAACTCCTGGACTGTCTAACTGGATAGAACAACTAATTGCTGAATCAACTGGCAAGGATTTAACTGGCAGGTTGCCAGTTGTAATTGAAGATATAGAAAATGCAATTTCAGGTATAACAATTGGCTTTAGCCCCGGTGAATATGACCTGGTGATCGAAGCCACTCTTGGTGAGCAATTTATCCTATGGGAGTGGGTCACCGCTCTACTTTGCTACTTATTAAAGGTTGATCCATTTAATCAACCAAATGTAACAGAGGCAAAAGATCGTACATCAGCAATTCTTTTATCATTAGAAAGTAAAGGGTTTGATGCTCCTACTCCAACATATGAAGATTCAGATTATTTAATCTATTCAAATCAAAAAATTAGCAATATTCCAGATTTTCTTAAATGTAATGTGACTTATTTTGCAATATTGGCATATCTTGCCAGAGGTAGCGATGATGAGATATATAAAACCAGAAAGCTGATTGCCGCTAAGAGTAAAACAGCAACTACTTTTGGTTGGGGACCGAGATATCTTCATTCAACTGGGCAGTTTCACAAAGGTGGGCAGCAAAATGGGGCATTTATTGTAATTACCGGTGATGCAGGCAGTGATATAGAAATACCAAATAAAGATTACACATTTTCGCAGTTGATCATGGCGCAAGCACTTGCAGATATCGAATCTATTTCTGAAAGAAATTTACCGGTTATTAGAATACATCTTAAAAATCGCAAGAAAGCGATAGCAAGACTTATCTCAGACCTAGAGAAGAACTAGTCATCCCCACGTAATTTTTTAAGTGCAATATCTAAAACTTTATTAGCTTCGGCTTCAGTTCTACGCTCTTTCACGTAAGCTAAGTGAGTTTTATAAGGCTCATTTTTCATTGGCATTGGTGGTTTATTTTTATCTTGTCCTGCCGGAAAACCACATCTTGGGCAATCCCATTCAGCTGGAACCTCTACAGTGCCGTCTTCGGCAAATGATGGTTTAGTTTCATGTCCGTTAGCACACCAATATGAAACTCGAAAGCGAGCAATTGATTCACCGCGCTCTGCTTCACCCATAGGGCCAGCACCAACACGACTACCTCGAATAGCACTTCCACCAGCCATTAATTACTCCTTCTTTCTAGTTTTTCAATAACAAGCTAAGCGCGATAACTGAAGCAAACCAAATACCACCGACAACGATTGTAATTCTGTCAAGGTTTTTCTCAACTACAGATGAACCACCATATGTTGATGAAACTCCGCCACCAAAAAGATCTGACAGTCCAGATCCTTTGCCCTTATGTAATAAAACTAAAATAATCATAAGCACACTTGAAAGCATCAGGATAATCGAAAGAGCTAAATTCATTTACTCGCCTTCATCTAATTAGAGCCTTAATCTGTGGCTAGGGGAAAAGGATACTATCTTTTGGGTAAATCTTCTTAATCGGCCTATTTATGCCTTTTTTAATACCCTATGGAATTTAGATATCCGTGCAAATTCTTCGGGATCTAGCGAAGCCCCACCTACTAGGGCACCATCAACATCTTCTTCCTTCATAATATCTAAAGTATTAATCGACTTAACTGAACCGCCATAAAGGATCCGACAGTTATCAGCGATTTCATCACTACCTATTTTTCTAAGCTCTTTTCTAATTGCAGCACAAACTTCCTGTGCATCTTCTGGAGTGGCAGTTTTACCAGTACCAATCGCCCATACTGGCTCATATGCAATAACAATTTTCTTAAGATCAGGTTTGTGAAAACCTTTTAGTGCATTTCTTAATTGCTCTAACACATGCGGAATATGATTTCCTGCTTCTCTTACCGCTAGTTCCTCACCAACACAGAGAATCGGCTTAATCTCATTTGCGAACGCAGCTTTAATCTTCTTATTAATTAACTGATCATCTTCATTGTGGTTCGCTCGGCGTTCGCTATGACCAATTAATACGTATGTGCAACCAAGTTTAGAAAGCATTGATCCTGAAATATCTCCGGTATGAGCACCTGAATCAGCAGCAGATAAATCTTGCGCACCGTAAAGTAAACGCAGACGGTCGCCATCAACTAATGTTTGAACAGATCGAATATCAGTAAATGGTGGAATGATTACAACCTCTACAGCGTCATAATCACGATCCTCAAGGGAGTAAGCCAACTTTTGGGTAACCGCAATCGCCTCTAGATGGTTTAAGTTCATCTTCCAATTTCCAGCAATTAAAGGTTTACGCATTTTTCTCTTTCTCTAACTTAGTGCGATCAGGCCAGGTAGTTCCTTACCTTCAAGGTATTCAAGAGATGCGCCACCACCTGTTGATATATAACCAAAATTCTTATCTGCAAATCCTAGTTTACGAACAGCAGCAGCTGAATCTCCCCCGCCGACTACAGCCATACCATCAACCTGAGTTAAAGCTTGCGCTATCACTTTTGTGCCATAAGAAAAATTTGCAAACTCAAATACACCCATCGGGCCATTCCAAAATACAGTTTTACACAACTTAATCTCTCGTGCAAAGTTCTCAGCACTCTTTGGCCCGATATCTAAACCCATTTGATCAGAGGGAATTTGATCTGAATCTACAGTGGTCGGCAATGAGTCTGCCGAAAATTTAGAAGCAACTACTATATCGATTGGAAGTAGAAATTTTACTCCCAGTTTCTCCGCTCGAATCATTAATTCTTTAACAGTATCAATTAAATCATTTTCAACTAAAGACTTTCCGATTTCTTTTCCTTGAGCTGCTAAAAATGTAAAGACCATGCCCCCACCAATTGCAATTAAGTTTGCTTTGTCTAAAAAATTTGAAATAACGCCAATTTTGTCAGAAACTTTTGCCCCACCTAGAACAACTCCATACGGGCGGCTTGGATTTTTTGTTAACTGCTCTAAGACTGCAACCTCACCTGAAATAAGATCTCCAGCAGCATGCGGCAATAATTTAGCAAGCTCATAAACTGAAGCATGCTTGCGGTGTACAGCTCCGAAACCATCTCCAATATAAATGTCGCCATAAGTTGAAAGTTCGGTGGCAAGCTTCATGCGATCAGATTCTTCCTTACTTGTTTCAGAAGATAAGAATCGGATATTTTCTAGCATTAAAATTTGACCTGATTTAAGTGCTTTAGCTTTATCAGAAATTCCAGTAATCTCTGGTGAGAATAAAACCTCTTGATTTAGTAACTCACCTAACTTTTTAGCAATTGGAGCAAGGGATAACTCAGGCTTTACCTCTCCCTTTGGTCTACCCAAATGGGCAATTATTACCACTGAACAGTTAGCCGCAAGTAACTTCTTAATTGTCGATAACGAGGCAACTATTCGACCAGCATCACCTATAACACCATCTTTAATTGGAACGTTAAAATCACAACGCAAAATAACCTTAGCGTTTTGCAGATTTAGCTGGGATAAACTTTTAATGCCCATCTAATTTATATGGACTTACCAATGTATTGGATTAAATCAACTAACCTATTTGAATATCCCCATTCATTGTCATACCAGCCCACAACTTTTGCTGTTGTTCCGATTACCTTTGTAAGTCCGGCATCTAAAATACATGAGCTTGGATCGGTGACTATGTCAGCTGAAACAATTGGATCTTCGGTGTAGCTTAAATAACCTTTCAATGAACCAGTACTTGCTTTTTTAAGTGCAGCATTAATCTCTGCAACAGAGGCTTCCTTTGCTAACTCAACAGTTAGGTCAGTTGCAGAACCAGTTGGTACTGGCACTCTTAATGCATAGCCATCTAATTTACCCTTAAGCTCAGGCAATACTAATGAAATCGCCTTGGCAGCTCCCGTAGAGGTTGGAATAATTGATAGCGCTGCAGCTCGTGATCTACGGAGATCTTTGTGAGGAAAATCTAAAATTACTTGATCATTTGTGTATGCATGAATTGTGGTCATAAGACCTCTAACAATGCCGAACTCATCATTTAATACCTTAGCCATAGGAGCTAAGCAGTTAGTAGTGCAGGATGCGTTAGAAATAATATTATGTTTAGTTGGCTCATATTTTTCATGATTAACACCCATAACAATTGTTATATCTTCATCAGTTGCTGGAGCTGAAATAATTACCTTCTTTGCGCCGGCATTTATGTGCTTCTGGGCATCTGCTGCCTTTGTAAAAATTCCAGTAGATTCAACAACAATATCTACACCTAACTTTCCCCATGGGATATTTGCGGGATCACGCTCTGCACTAACAGAGATAGTTTTACCACCAACAGTAATTGTTGTATCTGTGAAAGTTACTGGTTGCTTAAGTCTGCCTAAAATCGAATCGTATTTAAGTAAATGAGCTAAAGTCGCATTATCGGTTAAATCATTAATTCCTACAATTTCAAAATTAGCACCTGATTCAAGTGATGCTCTAAGAAAATTTCTACCAATTCGACCAAAACCATTAACACCAACTTTAAGCATTTTAACCCCGTTTAGATTCTAAAATTTATTTTAAGCCATTCACAACATTGTGGTATGAATATCTTACCAGTTCGACAGTGGTGATTAATTCAATAAATCTGGGCTAATACTCGCCTCAGTATCAGGTACTCCTAATTCGCGGGCTCGTTTATCTGCCATTGCTAATAATCGCCTAATTCGCCCAGCAATTGCATCTTTAGTCATTGGTGGTGTTGCAAGTGAACCTAATTCTTCCAAACTTGCTTGCCCATGGTTAACCCGAAGTTCACCTGCCTCTTTAAGATGATCTGGGATTTCTGCCCCAAGGATCTCCATCGCTCTTTGCACTCTCGCTGAAGCTGCAACAGCAGCTCTAGCGGATCTGCGTAAATTTGCATCATCAAAGTTTGCTAATCGATTTGCAGTTGCTCGAACCTCTCTTCGCATCCTTCGTTCTTCCCAAGCTAGGACTGTTTCATGTGCACCTAATCTTGTAAGTAGCGCGCCAATAGCATCACCATCTCGAATAACAACTCGATCGACGCTGCGCACCTCCCGAGCTTTTGCAGTGATTCCTAATCTTCTAGCTGCGCCAACTAAAGCCAATGCTGATTCTGGTCCAGGACAAGTAATCTCAAGTGCAGAAGATCTTCCTGGCTCAGTAAGTGAGCCATGCGCTAGAAATGCTCCGCGCCATGCTGCTTCAGAATCACAAATAGCTGCAGAAACAACTTGCGGTGGCAGGCCTCTGATCGGCCGATTGCTAGCATCAACTAATCCTGTTTGTCGAGCAAGTGCATCACCATCTGCTAAAACTCTGACAATATACCGACTGCCTTTACGAATACCACTTGAAGAAACTACCGACAACTCACTTTCATGTCCAAATACCTCTGATATGTCTTTGCGTAGCCTGCGTGCACTTTGAGCTGTATCTAATTCAACTTCAATAATGATTTTACCGGCTGCTATATGTAATCCACCTGCAAACCTAAGTAATGAAGAAACTTCTGCTTTACGGCAACATGGTTTAGTTATTGAGAGTCTGCTTAACTCATCTTTAACCGCTTCTGTCATTGCCATTAATTCTCCCTAACTCGTCTATGGGGTTATCTAAGCAGGTCTTAACCAAAAATGTGGCTGAAAGCCAAAATTAATTTCTCTCTATCATGGTGGAATATTTGCTTGCTATCTGCTAGGTCAAAACCCATAACCTCTCCTCCGCACGCAGTAACTAGAGCATTAAATCTTGAGTCTGATTGAGCAAGTGATTTATCTACTAAGGCCACATCAATTTTCAGGTCTGGAATGTGATCTAAAACTAATTGTAGATGAGCTTCAAGTGAGAAGCCTGCGTACTCATCTAATATGTTTTTATCCGGTAGATTAAATATCATGATTTTTTTTGCTTTACTTTTTTGTATTTGTTCTGCTTGCTTTCCAAGGAGAAAATGTGGCATCACGCTAGATAGCCAGGATCCTGGCCCAATTGTTATCCAATCTGCATTTTCAAGAGCAGTTAGTACTTCTGGAGTTGGCTTAGGTTGATTTGGAATTAATTTTAGTTCATTAACTTTTCCAATTGCCTGTGATACCTCAACCTGGCCTCTTACTATTTCAACCCCATTTTTTGTGGTAAAACTTCCTTCAATATCAAGGGGCTCCAAAGCCATTGGTAGAACCCGGCCAACTACTTTTAATAATTGACCAACCCGGTCTAAACCTTTAACTGGATCAGTATCTCGATCCCAAAGTGCGGTTAAAAGAAGATTACCAACCGCGTGATTATCCATCTCACCTTGGCTAGTAAATCTATATTGCATAATTTCAGCCCAACTTTTGCCCCACTCATCATCAGCGCATAGTGCCGTAAGTGCCATTCGCAAGTCACCGGGAGGTAGGGAATTAAATTCAGCACGTAATCGCCCAGATGAGCCACCATTATCTGCAACTGTTACCACTGCGGTAACTTGATTAGTAAGAGTTCGCATTGCGCCAAGTGTTACTGCAAGTCCATGTCCGCCGCCCAAGCAGACAACCTTTGGATTTCTATTCACTATATTTCTCGACCTAAATCTCGATGCATTACCTGTGTATCAATCTTAAACTTTGATAATTCATCACCACTTTTTAATCTAGAAACTAATTCTTCCGCAACTGCAACTGACCGGTGTTTACCACCAGTACAACCGATTGCCAGGGTTAAAAATTTTCTGCCTTCAGAGATAAAGCCCAATGCCATAGTCTCAAAAAGTGACTGATACCTTGTTAAAAATTCTTTTACGTTATCACTTCCTAATACTGCATCACTTACCGGCTTATCAAGACCTGTCATTGGCCTAAGAAGCGGCACCCAATGTGGATTTGATATAAATCTACAATCAACAACTAGATCAGCATCTACTGGGATTCCATACTTATAGCCAAAAGAAAGAATATTCACCCTTAGGTCTGAGCCGGAATCTTCATGAAAATAATCTGAGATTTTTTTCTCAAGTTGATGAATATTTAAGGCTGATGAATCAATTATTAAATCTGCAGAATCTCTTATTTCGCGAAGTCGCTCTCTCTCCTTGGTAATTCCATCAAGAATGCGATCGGCTCCTTGTAAGGGATGAGGTCTACGGGTTGACTCAAATCTTCGAACGAGAGAATCATCTGCTGCATCTACGAAGAGAATTTTACGAGATATCCCTAAGTCGGCTAACTCAGCTAACGATTTAGTTAGATCATCAAAAAATGCTCTGCCTCTAACATCAATGACAACGGCAACTTTCTTTACTGATGTAGAAACTAACTCAATCAAATTTCCGAGTAAGGCTGGAGGCAAATTATCAACTACATACCAACCAAGATCTTCTAATCTGTGGGCTATCGTGGATCTACCGGCGCCACTCATTCCGCTTATAACAAGTATCTCGGTATCACTCTTCATGGCAATATCTTCCTACACATGTCAAGCATCTAAAATTTCACCACTTTGCATATCAACACCGACTTGCTCTGCCTGATTTTTGATCTGACCAATAATTGTATTAGCCATTTTTTCACCAATACCTGGAACAGCAGATAACTCCGAAAGGGTTGCCGATTTTAAAGCAGTAACTGAACCAAAGTGAGTAAGTAATGATTTCCTTCTAACCTCACCTAGCCCAGAAATCTGATCTAATAATGATTCCAGCATTACTTTTGAGCGCTTACTACGGTGAAAATTTATAGCAAACCGATGTGCTTCATCTCTTACCTTCTGTAGTAAATACAGAGCCTCACTGTGCCTTGGAAAGATAATTGGCTCACTATTATTTGGTAGCCAAACCTCTTCCAGTCTTTTTGCAAGACCACATAAAGCAATGTCTGTTATTCCTAGTTCACGCAACGCTTTGGCGGCAGCATTAACTTGAGGCTTACCACCATCTACAACTACTAACTGTGGCGGGTATGCAAATTTCGGCCTACTACCACCTTGTGCTGTTGCCTCTGCAACATCTATATCTTTTTCATCTAAATACCGTTTGAATCTCCGCGTTATTACATGGTGCATCGCTCGGGTGTCATCAAAGCCGGCATCATCATCAATTGAAAATCTTCGATAGTCACTCTTCTTGGGTTGACCATCTTCAAAAACCACCATTGATGCGACCATGCTTGTTCCTTGGATATTTGAAATATCAAAACACTCAATTCGTAGTGGCAATTCAGCAAGCTCTAACTGTTCAGCAATTTCAGCTAATGCGCTACCACTTACTGCAGCATCATTTGCGCGCTTACTTAAATATTGAATTAGGGCTTGATTGGCATTTCGCTTTACGGTTTGTACTAGATCTAATTTTTCACCTCGAGCTGGTTGGATCAGATTTACAGATTTGCCTCTCTGCTCAGTGAGCCATTGCTGTAGTAAATCAGAATCTTGAGGTAATTGATCAACTAATACTTCAGGTGGTGGCTTACTTTCAGCATAGATTTTTCCAAGCATTGCAGAAATAATGCTTTCATCTTCTAATAAATTTGCTCTATCTATAACCCAAGATCGAGAGCCTGTGATTCTGCCTGCCACTATATTAAATTGAGAAAGTGATGCATGGGTAATTTCCTCATGAATAGCTAATACATCGGCGTCAATATTCTCATTTAAAAATCTATCGGTAGATTCATATGCTTTGTTAATTGCCTCTAGTTGATCACGCAGCTTTCCAGCTTTCTCATACTCTTGCGCTTGGGATGCCTCTAACATTTCTTTTTCAATTCTTACTGAAATTTCTTCAGGTGACTTCTCTAAAAAATTCACTAAATCATTAGCAAGTTTTTTGTGTTCTTCTTGCGTAACCCAGTTAACACAAGGGGCAGCACATTTGCCAATATCGCCTAATAAGCACTGCCTCTTACTACGGACAGCTGAAGCAAAATTTGATTCACTACATGTGCGAACTGGATATATTTTAATTAAGGTTTCAAATGTACTACGCAGAGCCCAAGCGTGTGAGTAAGGGCCAAAATAGCGAACACCTGGAACCTTTTTAGAGCGAGATATAAATAGTCTAGGAAATTCAGATTTTAGGTCAATGGCTAAGTGAGGGTATGACTTATCATCTTTAAATTGAACATTAAAATCTGGGTTGTACTGTTTAATCCAAGTAAATTCAAGCTGCAGTGCCTCAACCTCAGTTTTTACTAATGTCCAGTCAACTCGGACAGCAGTATTAACCATCCGCCTTGTTTTAATTTGTAGATTATTACCAAAGTATGTACTTAATCTATTTTTAATATTTTTTGCTTTTCCTACATAAATTACCTTCTCATCCTTATCGAAGAATCGATAAACGCCTGGATCACTAGGTAAGTTACTTGGCCGATAACTTTGTGGATCTGCCATGGCTACTTCTTTAGTACTGGAGCTAAGTACTTTCCAGTGTAACTCTTTGCATTCTTTATAATCTCTTCCGGTCTACCTTCAGCTACAACTAATCCACCTCCAGAGCCACCTTCTGGCCCAAGATCAATCACCCAATCCGCTGATTTAATAACATCAAGATTATGCTCAATCACAATTACAGTATTTCCAGTATCAACTAGTCTGTTAAGAACTAATAAAAGCTTTCGCACATCTTCAAAATGTAATCCAGTTGTTGGCTCATCTAGAACATAAATTGTTCGACCCGTTGATCTTCGCTGAAGTTCTGTTGCAAGCTTTACTCTCTGAGCTTCACCACCTGACAAGGTTGGAGCTGATTGACCAAGTCGCACATAACCAAGACCAACGTCACAAAGAGTCTTTAAAAATCTGGAAATTGCGGGCACGGATTCAAAAAAGTTATTAGCTTCCTCAATGGACATGTCTAGTACTTGCGCAATTGTCTTGCCCTTGTAGTGAACCTCAAGTGTCTCTCGGTTATACCTGGCGCCATGACACACTTCGCACGGAACATACACATCGGGTAAGAAGTTCATTTCAATCGTGATAGTTCCATCACCAGAACAGTTCTCGCATCTGCCACCTTTAACGTTAAAGGAGAATCTTCCCTGCTGATAACCTCTTACTTTTGCTTCACTTGTTTCAGCAAAAAGGGCACGGACTTTGTCAAAAACTCCAGTATAAGTTGCAGGGTTTGATCGAGGTGTCCTACCAATAGGTGACTGATCAACATGCACAACTTTGTCTAATTGATCTAAGCCAGTGATAGTTCTGTGTCGACCTGGAACAATTCTTGCACCGTTTAACTTATTTGCTAGAACTGAGTACAAAATATCATTTACTAATGTTGATTTGCCAGAACCACTGACACCAGTAATTGCGATAAATGCTGCTAGTGGAAAGGTCACATCAATATTTTGTAGATTATTCTCTTTCGCAGCCTTTACCACTAACACTTTTTTTGCATCAATTGGCCTGCGTTTTTTAGGAATGGCAATAACAGATTTTCCGGAAAGATAGGCACCAGTTATCGAATCTTTTGCGGCAATTAGATCGGCATAACTTCCAGATGAGACAACTTTTCCGCCATGTTCACCGGCTCCTGGGCCAATATCAACAATCCAGTCTGCAGTTCGAATCGTATCCTCATCATGTTCAACCACAATTAATGTGTTACCAAGATCGCGTAATCTAGTAAGCGTTTCAATTAATTTGCGATTATCACGTTGATGTAAGCCAATACTTGGTTCATCTAGAACATATAGAACTCCAGTTAATCCTGAACCGATCTGAGTTGCTAAGCGGATGCGTTGAGCTTCTCCCCCAGAGAGAGTTGCAGCAGGTCTTGCGAGGGATAAGTAATCAAGTCCAACATCTAATAAAAATCCCAGCCTGGCATGGACTTCCTTTAGTACGCGCTCAGCAATTTTCTTTTCTCGAGCTGATAATGAAATATCTTTAAGGAAAACTGCACACTGAGCAATTGAAAATTCGCATATTTGAGCGATATTTTTTCCACCAAGTGTTACTGCAAGTACCTCAGGCTTTAGTCGACTTCCATTACAAACTGGACATGGCGTTTGTCTCATATACGCCTCATATTTATCTCTGCTGTAATCACTATCTGTTTCAGCGTGGCGTCTATGAATAAAAGGAATCACGCCTTCAAATCCAGTTGAGTAATTTCGAACACGTCCGTATTTATTCTTATACTTAACATGCACTTCATAATCCCAACCGTGCAGAATTGCATCTTTCACTTTGTCAGAATGCTTCTTCCATGGACTCTTTAATGAAAATTTCAAGTCGGTGGCAAGACCTTCAAGTAATCTTAAAAAATACTCAGAAGAATGACTGCCAGTCCATGGCGCAATAGCACCGTCATAGATTGAAATAGAATCATCTGGAATAACTAATTCTTCATCGACCTCAAGCTTTGTACCAATTCCACTGCACTCTGGGCAAGCACCAAAGGGTGAATTAAATGAAAAGGACCTTGGTTCCAACTCTTCAAAAGAGATTTCACATTCATGACAAGCCATATGTTCACTGAAGGTTTTCTCTTTATCCGGTGAACCAGCCTTAATATCAACAAAATCTAAAATTACTAATCCGCTTGCAAGTCTTAGTGCAGTTTCAATTGAATCTGTTATGCGCGATTTACTTTCACTCTTAACACTTAATCGGTCAACTACAACCTCAATAGTGTGTTTTTCTTGTTTCTTAAGTTTTGGTACCTCAGATATTTGTAATACATTTCCATTAATTCGAACTCTTGAATATCCTGCGGTTGTAAAATCTTTAAAAAGATCTAAAAACTCACCCTTACGCGCTCTTATAACCGGAGCTAATACTTGGAATTTACTTCCCTCTGGCATTTGCATAATCTGATCAACAATGTTTTGTGGAGTTTGTTTCGCAATAGCTTTGCCACATTTAGGGCAGTGAGGTTTACCAGCACGTGCAAAAAGTAAGCGCAGATAGTCATAAACTTCTGTAATTGTTCCAACGGTTGAGCGCGGGTTACGGTTAGTAGATTTTTGATCAATAGACACTGCCGGCGATAAACCTTCAATAAAATCAACATCAGGTTTATCCATTTGCCCTAAGAATTGTCGAGCATAAGCAGAAAGTGATTCAACATATCTTCGTTGGCCTTCAGCAAAAATGGTATCAAATGCCAAAGAAGATTTTCCGGAGCCCGATAAACCAGTAAAAACAATAAGGGAGTTTCGAGGCATATCAAGTGAAACATTTTTAAGATTATGCTCGCGGGCACCACGAACTATTAAACGATCATTCATTAGTTACCGGCCTCCTGCATTCCTTTTAGTTCCCGCTTTAATTCTCGAATTTCATCTCGCAACCTAGCTGCTAGTTCAAAACTCAATTCTGCTGCTGCTAATTTCATCTGATCAGTAAGTGACTCAATTAGTGCAATTAGCTCCCGCCTTGGAAGTGAATGAGCATTTTTACTATGAACACCACTAGTAAATCCACTTTTTTTGTTTGTGGCGGCTAAATCATCTGTGTCATCTATCTCTTTTGCAATTAAATCAGTGATATCAGCAATTTTCTTCCGAAGCGGAGTCGGATCGATTCCATGTTCGCTGTTGTAGGCGACCTGCTTAGCCCTCCTGCGATTTGTCTCATCAATAGCGCGAGTCATCGACTTCGTCATGTTATCTGCATACATATGGACCTCACCAGAAACATTTCGTGCTGCTCGACCAATTGTTTGAATCAATGATGTTGATGAACGAAGGAAGCCTTCCCTGTCAGCATCTAAAATTGCAACTAGTGAAACTTCAGGTAGATCGAGACCTTCACGCAGTAAGTTGATACCAATCAAGACATCGTAATCACCGGTGCGAAGTTCTCGTAGCAATTCGACTCGGCGCAACGTATCGACTTCTGAATGCAAGTAGCGAACATTGACGCCGCGCTCCTGTAGATAATCAGTTAAATCTTCAGACATCTTCTTGGTCAAAGTAGTTACTAGAACGCGCTCATTTTTGGCAGCACGAATATTGATTTCATTGAGCAGATCATCAATCTGCCCCTTGATTGGTTTGATGACAATCTGTGGATCCACTAATCCCGTTGGGCGAATAACTTGTTCGACCACATCGCCATTGACCTTGGCTAGTTCATACTTTCCAGGTGTAGCAGATAGATAAACCTTCTGCCCGCAACGATCTAAGAACTCTGCAAACTTAAGTGGTCTGTTATCCATAGCGCTGGGCAGTCGAAAACCGTGTTCAACCAATGTGCGCTTTCTAGCAGCATCTCCTTCATGCATTGCCCCGATCTGCGGCACAGTCACATGAGATTCATCAATTACTACCAAAAAATCCTATGGAAAGTAATCTAACAAGCAGTTTGGCGCGGAGCCGGGTGCTCTACCATCTAATTGACGAGAATAATTCTCAATTCCAGAACAGAAACCTAATTGCTGCATCATCTCAATATCAAAGGTTGTACGCATTTTAATACGTTGCGCTTCGAGTAATTTTCCTGCTCGTTCAAACTCATCAACCCGCTTTTCAAGTTCGGCTT
>OFRA01000024.1_pt1 | contig 38084 bp, 39 predicted proteins | sample 1543001 | NCBI WGS metagenome assembly OFRA01 (sample SAMN07774221, study PRJEB24372) | wastewater metagenome | isolation source: Lake Maggiore Verbania | place: Italy: Verbania | collected 2015-12 | reverse complement strand
CGGAATTGGCAGACGCGCTAGCTTGAGGTGTTAGTGCCCGTAAGGGCTTAGGGGTTCAACTCCCCTCCCGGACACCATAAATAGAAAACTGTGAATATGATGCGCTGGTGGAAACGAGTGCTTCGAACTTAATAAGGGTTATTCCAGATTTTCCAAAACCTGGGATTATTTTTAAAGATATAACCCCTTTGTTAGCAAACGCGGACGCGTTTCGAGATGTGTGCGATCAAATTGCGGAGTATGCCAACGAAGTTGAATATATAGCTGGTGTGGAGGCTCGAGGGTTTATTTTTGCCGCAGCAGTTGCAGCTATTAGTAATAAAGGTTTAATTCCAATACGTAAATCTGGCAAGCTGCCAGGTAAAACATATTCAAATAGTTATGAACTTGAGTACGGTAAGGCAACATTAGAACTTCATGCCGATTTAATCCCAGCAGGTGGCAGGGTTCTTCTAGTCGATGATGTTTTAGCCACGGGAGGAACAGCCGTTGCAGCACTTGATTTGATCAAAATGGCTGGGTTGTCCCCCATAACCATTGCATTTCTCTTAGAGATTCCCGCACTAGGTGGAAGATCACGGATCGCCAAGAGCCATCCTGGTCTAAAAATACAAACTGTATTGGCAGAATAACCACATGGCCGAATTGATTTATTACTGCGGGACGATGGATAGCGGTAAATCCACTCTTGCTCTGCAGACTGCTCACAATCACCGCTCTCGCGGACGTGAAGGTGTGATTTTCACAAGTAAAGATAGAGCAGGAAAGGGATTAATTTCATCTCGTCTTGGATTACAGATTGAGGCTTTAGAAGTTGATGATGATTTAGATATTCATAAACTAATTGTTGAACGGCTTTCAATAGGGGGAAGAATCACCTTTATCATCTGTGATGAGGCACAGTTTTATTCTGCCGATCAAATTGAGCAATTAGCAAAAATTGTAGATGGCTTGGGTATAGATGTTTATGCATTCGGGATATTGGCTGACTTTAGAACTAAATTATTTCCCGGTAGCGCCCGCTTAGTTGAATTAGCTGATCGCGTGCAAACTCTTCAAGTCGAGGCTCTTTGTTGGTGTGGTGAGCGCGCAACGCACAATGCAAGAACGATCGACGGCAAGATGGTCACAGAAGGAGAACAAGTTGTAGTTGGCGATGTGAGCGCCTCTGCAAAAGTTGCATACGAGGTGCTTTGTCGAAGACATCACATGCGTAAAGTCACTTCAAAGGTTTCAAATCCAGCTGCCGAACAATCACTACCTTTTAACAATTAATTCAATATGAAAACAAAAGGTTATGCAGCACTTAGTGCCAAAACTGAATTAGTTCCATTTGAATTTGATCGGCGTTCGCTTAGACCAAGAGATGTTGCGTTAGATATTTACTACGCTGGAATTTGTCACTCAGATATCCATCAGGCGCGTGAAGAATGGGGTCCATCAACATTCCCGATGGTTCCAGGTCATGAAATTGTCGGAAAAGTAATTGAGATTGGTTCACAAGTAAGTAAATTCAAAGTAGGAGAATTAATTGGAGTTGGAGTATTTGTTGATTCTTGCCGCAATTGTTCAAGTTGTCTTGCAGGCTTAGAACAGTATTGCCTAGAAGGCATGACTGGAACTTACAACGCACTAGAACGAGATGGTAAAACAGTTGCATATGGTGGTTATTGCGATAAATTTGTGATCGATGAAGATTATGCGGTGCATGTTCCTCAAAACCTTGAGTTAGCTGGTGTTGCTCCTTTAATGTGCGCAGGTATCACTCTTTATTCTCCTTTAAAAAATTGGAATGCTGGCCCCGGTAAAAAAGTTGGCGTAATGGGCCTAGGTGGATTAGGTCATATGGGAGTTAAGTTTGCCCACGCGCTAGGTGCTGAAACCACAGTCTTCTCGCATTCACCAGCGAAAGAATCTGATGCAAAGAAAATGGGAGCTGATCACTTTGTTGTGGTTAAAGACTCTAAAGATTTAAAAAGTTTATCGAAATCTTTCGATTTAATTCTCAATACCGTATCTGCTGATATTGATTTAGACCCTTATCTTCAGTGCTTAAAACTAGATGGCACATTAGTTGTGATCGGACTGCCGGGAAAACCATATTCAATTAATGCAGGTACCCTTCTAGATCAAAGGCGATCTTTGGCGGGATCAATGATTGGTGGTATCGCTCAGCTTCAGGAAATGCTGAATTTCTGTGGAACTCATAACATTGTCAGTGATGTTGAAGTCATCAAACCAGACTATATTAATAAAGCTTATGAAAGAACTGTGGCAAGTGATGTTAAATATCGCTTTGTGATTGATACAAAAAGCTTTTAGATATATTGGTGGGCCAGTAAGGCAAAAAGCGGTGCAATCGCCAGCGCAGGCAATAAATTAGCAACTGCCATTTCTTTAATCTTTAATAACCTAAGCGATATGCCGATCAGTAATACTCCACCGACCGCCGTCATAGCAGCAATTTGATAATCAGCAAGAATGGAGCCTAAATAAAGTCCCACAGCCGTCCAGGCGAATTGGTAAATCCCGACTGGCAAACTAGATAGAGCCACTCCTATTCCTAAAGATGCGGCAAAGGCGATTGAAGTAAATCCATCCAGAGTACTTTTCAATACTAATTGATCGATTCCACTTCCCATTCCATCAGAAATACTTCCAAGAATCGCTAACGGTCCAATCACAAATATTAGTGACGCTGATACAAACCCCTCTACGAATGTGGATTCACCTGTTCTGTTCAATCTTGATTTAAGTTTTATTCCAATCATCTCCAGCTGATCCTCAATTTTTAACCAGGAACCAATTAATGCGCCAACTAAAAGGGAGAAAACTATCACCAAAATCGGCCAACCCTTTGGCATAGCATCTTGCAAATTGCTATCCCAATAGGAAGTTAAAGCATCAGCTGCGGAGATAACTGTCACGCAACCTAGTACATCTGTTATCAAATTCCTCAGTTTGTCATTGAGCTTTTTGCCAATGAAAATACCAACTAGAGATCCAATCAAAATTGCACCAACGTTTATCACGGTCCCTAAGCCAGGAAACATTAAATGAACCTTACGAATGAAATAATTCCAAACGCCAAGCAATACACAGCGAATGGGTAAAGTGTTTTAGTTTTAAACCATCTAACTAAGAAAGTCACGCTGAAGTAAGTTGCAATAAACGAAACGATTGAACCTAAAAGAATTTGACCTAGTACCAATCTAGTGTCAGATGTGAAAAGTTCTGGCAATTTAACAATGGATGCTCCAACAATAACTGGCAGTGAAAGTAGGAAGGCGAAATCAGAGGCAACTGAATGATTTAGCTTTCTAAGTAAACCTGCACTCATGGTCACGCCAAAACGACTGATGCCCGCAAATAGCGCCAAACTCTGTCCGAAACCAATTGCTAATGCTGTCTTTGCATTAACGCGCCGATCAATCTCAGCATCGGAATCATGGAATTCGTGCGCGATATCTCGTTTTGATAGTCGCTCTGCTGTTATAAGCAACAAACCGTTAATTGCCAAAAACATGGCTGAATATTCTGGTTTGCCAAAAATACTTTGAAAATAATCACCCAAGGCTAATCCAAGAACTCCTACTGGAATCGTTGCAATTACTATGTAGCCTAAAACTCTAAATGGTGTGGATTGATAATTTCTGTTTTTTACTGCTTGATACGTACCTACAAATAATCCTAACCATCGTTTTCTAAAAACAAGAAAGAGTGCGACAGAGCTTGCAAGATGCATCGCGATAGTTATAAGAAGATAAGCCTGATTCTCTTCACTTATAAATTCTCTAAAGGATCCACCGATCCACGCCGGAATTAAGATTGCATGACCAAGACTTGATATCGGGAATAATTCAGTTAATCCTTGAATGAACCCAATAATGATTGCTTGTTCATAAGTGAAACTCAAGTTTGAACCAATCTTCTAGAAATATATGAGATAGAGTTTAGCAGTGAGCAATCTGCAAGAACCGAATAAATGGTTCAATAAAGCCTTTAGATTACTTAAACCCTCTAAAACTATTCCAGTCACACCATGGCGAGCAAATACAACCTGGGGGCTAATTACTGCCCCATATGCGATTCCGCGCTTGATGGTTTTAATCTTTGGATTGATGATATTTGGGATTGGTGAAGCTTTTCTAGTTGTCACTTCATTGGGCAATTCACCCTGGGTTGTACTCTCTGAGGGAATTTCATTGAATTCATCCTTAAATATTGGTGAATCAACATTTTTAGTTTCAGTTGTAGTACTACTACTCTGGATACCACTTCGCCAAAAGCCTGGGTTTGGAACATTGGCAAATATTGTCGTTATCGCTGCTTCGATAGAGCTTGGTTTATTAATAATCCCAATCGTTGATAATGTATATATGAAATATTTTTATGTTTTATTTGGAATCGCGTTAGTTGGCATTGGTTCAGCTCTATACATCACTTGTGGTTTAGGAACCGGACCTCGTGATGGCTTGATGACGGGCTTGCACTACAAAACAGGTGTGCGGGTTGGACGTGTGCGACTTGGTATTGAAATCGTGGCGCTGAGCGTTGGAGCCATTCTTGGCGGCTCACTTGGCGTAGGAACAGCTCTATTTGCGCTTCTAATCGGCCAATCTGTAGCCATATCTCTGGGTGTCTTAGGCCGGCTTACTCTCAGGTAGCAAATACAGTTAAGGCACTCCCCTCGGTTTGTCGGACCGAATCTGACAACATGTCGAAAACACCATGTTAAAAAAACAGAAGGGTCTATTCCATGCTTGATAGCTTCTTTAAAATCAGTCAGCGTGGCTCAACCGTAGCTCGTGAAGTTCGTGGCGGCGTCGTCACATTTTTCACAATGGCCTACATCGTTGCGCTCAATCCACTCATCATCGGTCTTGCAAAAGATGCTGATGGAAAATACATTGGCGGAGGCGACGCACCTAATCTTGCATTAGTTGCTGCTGCAACCGCACTTATCGCAGGCGTTATGACCATTCTTATGGGCGTAGTCGCTAACTTTCCATTAGCCATTGCAACCGGATTAGGTTTAAACACATTCGTTGCTGTTGGTATCGCCTCAAAAATGACCTGGGCAGATGCCATGGGATTAGTCGTCCTAGAAGGCTTAATTATTCTTATATTGGTACTAACTGGATTCCGTACTGCGGTATTTAGAGCCGTACCAACTCAATTAAAGATCGCGATCTCTGTTGGTATCGGTCTTTTCATCGCACTTATCGGTCTTGTTGATGCCGGATTCGTACGTAGAACCGGAAGCGGCCCAGTACCAGTAACTCTTGGCGACAACGGAAATCTTGTTGGTTGGCCAGTAGTGGTATTTGCATTTGGTCTTTTCCTGACTATCGCTCTTACAGTAAAGAAAGTTAAAGCAGCTATTCTGATTGGAATTGTTGCCGCAACTGCCTTAGCAATTGCAGTTGAATCTGCTTTCAAAATTGGACCATTATTCAATGGTGCTACCGGTGAAGTAAATCCAAAGGGCTGGAACTTGAATGTTCCTGCAATGCCTGAAGCAATTGCTGCCACACCAAAGTTTGACATCATTGGTGACTTCAATCTTCTAGGTGGATTTGATCGAATTTCTCTCGTTGCAGCTGTGCTTCTAGTTTTCACTTTATTACTAGCAGACTTCTTTGACACCATGGGAACAATGACAGCTATCGGAAACCAAGCAGGATTAGTTGATAGAAATGGCAATGTAGAGGGCGCTGAGCGCATTCTTCTTGTTGACTCTATCGCTGCTGCTGCAGGTGGTGCCGGATCTGTTTCATCAAATACTTCATACATTGAATCAGCATCAGGTGTTGGTGAAGGCGCTCGAACAGGTCTTGCTTCAGTAGTTACTGGAGTTCTATTCCTGCTAACAACCTTCCTTGCTCCACTTGTAGCAATCATTCCTTACGAAGCTGCCACACCAGCTCTGGTAATTGTTGGCTTCTTGATGATGACACAAATCAAGGGTATTGATTGGGATGATCTTGGAATAGCTATTCCTGCATTCTTAACAATTATCTTGATGCCATTTACTTACAATATTTCAGTAGGTATTGGTGCAGGATTTGTTTCATATGTAGTAATTCGTTTATTCCAGGGACGCGCTAAAGAAGTTAGTCCATTACTTTGGGCTGTTGCTGGTCTATTCATGGTTTATTTCTTGCAATCTCCAATTAATATCTGGACTGCATAAACTAAATCTAAATAAAGGGGCGAGCCGAAAGGTTCGCCCCTTTACCATTTAATGGGAGTTAATCCTTTTTCTATCAATCTCCTATTTACTTTACTAAATGGTTTACTTCCATAAAAACCACGATAAACAGAAAGTGGACTTGGATGCGGTGCAATGAATTGATCCTCTAGCGCAAAATACTTTGACATAAGTTGTGCCTCTCGCCCCCATAAAACAGCCAGGGCTCCGCGTTTAGCAACGTGACTAACGATTTCTTGAGTTATTGTCTGCCAGCCAATCTTTGAGTGAGAGCCAGTTTCATTCGGAAGCACCGTTAACGACATATTCAAAAGAAGTACACCTTGTTCTAACCATGCAGATAAATCCCCGTTTTCTCTAATTATTCCAAGATCAGCCTCTAGTTCCTTGTAGATATTTTTTAGGGATGCTGGCAGAACCCCTACTTCGGCAGGTACTGAAAAAGCTAAACCCATCGCATGTTGAGAATTGGGATAGGGATCTTGGCCAACTATTACTACCTTTACATCATCTGGATCAACCTCTAATGATTTGAAAATCAGTTTAGAACTTGGCAGAAAGTTTTGCCCTAAGTTTGCACCAATTTGCGCCACATCTTCTAAATCAACAATTTCCCGCCAAGCAGGAGGCACTAATGAAGTTAGGTTAGATGGCACGAGCAAAATAGCGGCCACTTACCGAATCAACAGTTATCGGCAATCCATATGCATAACTAAGGTATTCATTGTTTATCACCTGATCAATCATGCCTTGAGCAACAACTGCACCATCCTTAAGCAGTAAAGCATGGGTTGTGCCGGCCGGAATCTCTTCTATATGGTGAGTAACAATAACTGTTGCTGGCGCTAAGGGATCGCGAGCAAAAGTTTCGATTCGCTTAAGAAGGTCCTCTCTGCCGCCCAAATCAAGTGATGAGGCCGGTTCATCTAAAAGCAACAGTTCAGGATCTGCCATTAATGCTCGAGCGATCTGAACACGCTTCTTTTCACCATCACTTAGCGATCCAAACAATCGAGATCCAAGTTCGCGAACTCCTAAGGCTGTTAAAAGTGCCATCGCACGTGATTCATCCCAAAGATCATATTTTTCTTGCCATCGTCCCAACATTGCATAAGCTGCAGTTAGCACCACATCCATTACTAACTCTTCGTTCGGAATTTGTTCAACCAAGGCGGAAGAGGTCAATCCAATTCTCGTACGTAATTCAAAAACATCTACCTTGCCAAGGGTTTGTTCTAAGATCTTTATTTCACCAGTAGTTGGGTGTATCAATGAAGAACATACTTGCAGCAAAGTTGTCTTTCCAGCGCCATTCGGACCAAGGACTACCCAACGCTGTCCTTCTTCCACGCGCCAATCCATCGGACCAAGGATTACCCGTTCACCGCGGCGCACACTGACATTTGATAACTCCAATATTGCGCCCATAGGAGTGAAAGATACCTCGCCTGAAGGTGGAATATGGTTAATCTGAGCCAATGCCGATTGAAAATAAATCCACCTTTACGGGGTTAATACTCGTATCAGGCGAAGATCGCCCTGGCATCACTGAAAGTTTAATGAATACCTTATCTGCGTTTTCCGTAACGATAATCGATATTGAACAACTAATTATCAGGGATCGTTTACTTCTAACTGTTTTACTCTCACTTGACGAGGCTCATGCAGAAGCAATTACAGAGGACTTACACACTTTACAAGATCAAATCGGATTAGATATCGCAATTGACTTTACTCAACAAGGCTCAACCAGAGTATCTGGAGAAACTTTGCGCGTAGTTATTGTGGGCAATGCAATAAAACCATCTGGGCTGGCAGCAGTAGCATCACAAATTGCACAACTGGGTGGCAACATCTCTGCGATAAAGCGAACGGCTATGGACCCGCTGATTTCAATCGAACTAGAACTAAGTATTCCAAACAATTCATTAAAGGAAGTTCAAGGGGCACTGACTTCGGTTGCGATTGAAAACAAAATTGATCTTGCAGTCGAACCTGGCGGTTTGCAAAGAAAATCCAAACGAATAGTCATGCTGGATATGGATTCAACTTTGATCGAGCAGGAAGTGATAAATCTACTTGGAGCTGCAGCCGGGCAATCAATCGCAATTGAGGCGATAACTCATAAAGCAATGGCAGGTGACCTGGATTTCAAAGCGGCCTTAATTGAAAGAGTTGCCCTTTTGAAAGGTATGGATCAAAACATATTGAATCAAGTCAGAGATCAAATCACTTTGACTAAAGGTGCTAAAAAGTTAATTGATGAACTTCATCAACAAGGTCACAAGGTTGGAGTTGTATCTGGCGGGTTCATTGAAGTAATTGAACCAATCTTGAATTCATTAAGTATAGATTTTTATCGTGCCAACAAACTTAAAATCAGTGATGGATTATTGACTGGCGAGATTGAAGGTCCATTGATTGATAGCCATGCAAAAAGAATTGCTCTGGAACAATTTGCAAATCAAGAAAAAGTTCCATTAGAACAAACAGTTGCAATCGGTGATGGTGCGAATGATTTGGAAATGATTAAAGCGGCAGGCTTAGGTATAGCCTTTAACGCTAAACCAAAAGTTGCTGCTGCGGCCGATACTACGATCAGCAATCAAGATCTTTCAACAGTCTTGCTATTAATGGGTATCTCTGTTTAAAACGGATAGTTCTTTCGTGCCATCTCTCTTAAGCTAGAAACCATTTCCGCTGGTTTATCTGATTTGTATACCGCACTTCCAGCAACGAAACAGTTCGCCCCAGCTTTGGCAGCCTCTCCAATTGTTTCTAAAGATACTCCTCCATCAATTTGTAAGGTTGGTTTTTGCTTTAAAAGTGTTTCGATGAAAGTTCTAGCTTGGGTTACCTTGGGCATTTGATCATGCATGAAAGATTGTCCACCAAATCCAGGCTCTACCGTCATAATCAACAACATATCAATATCCTCAATCCACTTCTGCACATCGGCAAATTTAGTAGCAGGTTTGATTGCTAATCCAACTTTGGCTCCGTTTGATCGAATATCTCTTATTGTCTTAGAAACATCATTTGCGGCTTCAAAGTGAAAAGTTACTGAAGTGCAACCATTCTCGGCATATAGCGGGGATACCTCATCGGGATTTTCTATCATCAAATGAGCATCCACGGGTAACTTAGAAAAATTGATTATTTCAAAAGCGCGATTTAAATCGAAGGTAAAATTGGGTACAAAAATATTATCCATGACATCCAAATGTAGAGAATCAGATGTTAAAGCAACTTTTGCTATCTCATTCTCTAAATCATCAAAATTAGCATTTAAAATACTTGGATTTATTAGGATTTGAGATTCCATCAGAGTATTTAACCTACTTTCTTCAATAAAACCATAAACATTGCATCAGATTGATGTAGGTGTGTCCATAATTGGACGCTGCCATCATTTTGGACTCCCTCTTCATGCGAGCCAACAACTTCTTGGATCGGTAAAACCTTCATATCCTTATGTTCGGAGAGAAAATCCAAAACTTGGCCTTTAGTTTCAGCTAGATGCGGAGAGCAGGTCACGTAAGCAATAATTCCCCCAGTAGTTAACAATTCATACGAACTTGCCAGCAGATTACGTTGCAAAAGAACTAATTCTTTTAGGTCTTTTAGATTCTTGCGCCATCTGGCTTCGGGCCTTCTTCGGAGCGCTCCTAAACCCGTACAAGGTGCATCAATCAATATTCGATCGAATTTGTTGTCAAAATTGAGGGCATCTGTTCCATCAAGAGATACAACTTGAGAGTTATTCACTACTCTTTTAACTAATTCTGCACGATGAGAAATTGGTTCATTTGCTAGAAACTCCGCAGTGCTGTCGATTTCCAATAGTGCATTGAACATATAAGCTGCTTTTCCACCAGGACCCGCACACATGTCTAACCATGAAAGTCCTGTTTCAAGTGTTGCAAGAAAATTTTCAACAACTAATTGCGACCCGCGATCTTGCACTCCAGCCCTGCGTTCAATGATGGGTTGAAAACTCATGGGTATTACATTTAAATTAACGCCGTTTTTAAAACCAGAAATACCGGTAGCACCCAAGTCAATTAGTTCTTGACTTGTAGATTTACCTGGCCACGCAACAACATCTGGCAAAGTAGGTTGATTATTCGCATCTAAGAGTTTTTCAACATTTGCCCAGTCTTTTAGTTGGTCATAGAAAGAGGAAATGATCCACTCGGGATGGCTATATTGAATCGACAATCTTTGTAAAACGGGCAATTCCGTTAACTCAGGAAGTGAATTATCGGCAGAAGATACTTTCCTAAGAACAGCATTAACATAAGAAGCTTTGGACTCACCCGCTACTAATTTAGCAACTTCCACGGTTTCTGAAACTGCTGCGTGCTCAGGCACTCTCATTTTGGTTATTTGATGTATACCTAAACGCAAGAGATTTACAATTTTCTTATCAATCTCTGTATATGGCCGATCAACATATTTTGAAGCAATGTAATCATGTCTGCCTTGCATTCTCAAAGTTCCATAAGCTAATTCAGTTGTAAATGCTTTATCAGCTAAATTCATTTTAGATTTTGCCAACAATTCTGGCAATCTTATGTTCGCAAACGCACCTTCTTCATTTACCTGCCAGAGTAGCTCATATGCAAGCAACCTAGATGGTTTTGGATTTGGTTTACCCAAAATGAAGTCCCACTTTGGAGGTGAGTCCCCTAACAAATTCAGCACTGGTCATTGAATTTCTACCAGCAGGCGTTACATTCAGAATTTCAATAATGCCATCCAAAGTTCTGACAAACATTTTCTCATTGTCTATATAAATTTGACCTGGCCGTAATTCTACCAGCAGATCAGATTTTTCAAGAGCATTAATTCTTACTCGAACCTCATTTAACACTGACCAAACACCAGGATTAGATCCCAATGCTCTGTAAAGATTGTAAATTGAATCAGATGATCTCTCCCAGTTAATCTCTCCATCTTTTTTAAGAAACTTAGATGCATAACTAACTGATTCAACTGATTGAGATATGGGTTGTTTAAGCTTCTTAATCATATCCAGTACAGCCAGGGTCATCTGCGATCCTTCATTACTCAAACGATTTAGAACTTCAGTGGTGGTTTCATCTTTAGTGATTGGAAACTCTTGAGCTAGATAAACTGGTCCTGTGTCCATTCCTTGATCCAATTTAAATATTGAAATACCGACCGACTTTTCACCATTCAAAATCGAGTGCTGTATTGGTGCTGCACCTCGCCACCTTGGCAACATTGAAAAATGAATATTTATCCAACCGTGCTTAGGAATTTTTAGAGCATTTTCCTTTACTAATTGTCCAAAAGCTATCGTTATAACAATCTCAGGAGATGATTGAACCAAAGCCGAAGTTATATCCTCTTCATGGGCAGATTTATACACATGAAAATTTTGGCTTTGTGCCCAAGTTGCCAGTTCATTGGATTCAATCTTTTGACCTCGACCAGTTGGTTTGTCCTGATTAGTTAATAAACCAGTTATTTCATACTCTGATGAATCTGACAAAACTTTAAACAACGGAATCGCTAAAACGGAGGATGAAGCAATCAAAACCTTCAATGTTAAAAACCTAAACCAAAAGTTGTGTGTGGAGATACTTTGATCGACGGATTCAACCCATTTTCAGAAGCTATTCCAAACCATTCAGACTCTCTTATCTCTTTCATGGCGAGTTTACGTTGTTCAGATTCCATGCGATCAATAAAAAGCACACCATTCAAATGATCTGTTTCGTGCTGCAAACATCTAGCCAACAATTCAGTACCTTCAACAACTATCGGTTCGCCATGCATATTAAATCCCTTAGCAACTGCGCGAAATGCTCTAGGTGTTTCATAGACCAGATCAGGAAATGATAAGCAACCTTCTTCACCGTCTTGCATTTCTACACTTAAATCAAGTGATGGATTAATTAAATGGCCAATTTCATCATCTATATCCCAAACAAAAACTCTAAGTGGAACGCCTATTTGCGGAGCGGCTAAACCTGCGCCCGGGGCTGCCTTCATAGTTTCAGTTAAATCAGATACCAACTGGCGCAATTCTTTATCAAAATCCACTACAGGCGTAGCCGGAGTTACTAAGACAGGATCTCCAAACAAGCGAATTGGTTGTATTGCCATGTGCCAATGATACTTTAATTAGCAGTTCTTATATGTCATATGGATCAACGCGAATTTTGAAGATCTGTCGGCCCTTTACTCCTTGAATTTTTGATACATCATCAAGCAAATCCACCAAATTTCCACCCTCCTCCAATTTCACACGAACTATTAATTTAGATTGGTTCTGATCGAACTTAACTGGCCCGGTTATCTCATAATCTTTGCTAGATCTTAAATTCTCTGCGAATTTGGAAATTTCAAGATTAGACCCAATTATGACTGCTACACGATAGAAAGGAGGCAGCTTTGCTTTCTCTCTATTAATTAATTCCAATGAAGCTCCGGAATTTGAATCTGCTTTAAGCATAGATTGAACAACAGGGTGATGATTTTGTAATGTTACAAACACTTCACTGTTTGGCAACACTTTACAAAGTGATGAGAACCATTGAAATTTTGCAAATTCCTCAGCTCTTAACGATGGTCGACTAAACATTCTTTCACCATCTAGTAGTACTAAACTCGAATATCTACCATTAGGTTCTGATCCAGCTGTTGCTAGAACTACATGTTTACCATTTGGTAGATCAGCAATTTGCTTACTCCCGGATGAGATCAAAATTGATGCTTTCGGAATTGCGCGTCCTATTTCCTCAGCGTTGCGATCAATCCCCTTAGAAATAACATACGGTTTAGATTCCCCGCAATATTGACACTTCCAGTCTCTTTGTTGCGCATCACATAAATAACAAGTTGGAACTGAATTGGCGCCTTGTATCTGTAATTTACCCCCACATTTACAACTTGCAGTATTTCGGCATTTAGCGCATAGAAAAAGATTTGCATACCCTTTTTCGGCCACAGTCACCAATACATTCCCTTGGGCAATACCTTTTTTTACGGAGGAAACGAAGGATCTACCATTTTCACCAGTTACTATTTGAATTCCATTTTTGTTTCGGTAATTTTTCTTCTCCAGCCAGCCTATTTCTATTAATCGAGAAATTTCCATGGAATGCGATGCTGAAATGAACAACAAAGAAGTATCTTTACTTCGCAATAAGGAAACATCACGTGTATTCCATCCAGGAGAATGCTGCTCATAGTGAGATTGATCTAAGTCGGACAACACCACGACAGTTGAGTTCTCTTCTAAATCGGTAAATACTCCGCTTCTAGTTGAAACGATTAAAGAAGGTCTAGAGAATCTAGCAATCAGGAAATTTTTATATCGATCGCTCTTTCCTAAATGTGTACCCAGCTCCAAAAAAGAAGTCCCAAAAAAGTCTTTCAAATCATTCTTTAAGGCGAATAAATCTTTTTCATCTGGAACAATGACGAGTACTTGCCCAGTTCGGGCTCGAAGTTTGATTATTTCATTAACGAAATTGTTAGATGCGATCCCAATTGGAAGATTTATTGCCCACTTTAACCTCTGCTTTCCTATGAGCATTCCATAATCTGATCTACCTATTAGATCCCGAAGTTGTGGGCTTTCATATGTCTCAGACGCAGATGGTGACCTAATATCGGAAATCATTTTATCTTCTTTAGCTACACGAGCAGGCAGGGCAGATTTAAGAAGGCTCCAAAATGATCCACCAAAACGATTGCGAACTAATTCCAGATGCTCGATAACTTGGCTCGATATCAAGCCGCTGGGTGAAGAAACATCAACAATCATTTTCAAGTTCTTTATTTGTTGAGAATCATTTTTACGACCAACTATTAATCCATCAACTTGGGTATTTCCGAACGGGACAACAACCTTTGTCCCATATACAGCTGAGTTTTCTAAATGTAACGGAACTAAATAATCATAAACTCCTTCAAGATGTGAAACTGGTGTGTCAACTAATACTGCTGCAACCGGGAAAAGATCAGCTACTAATTTTGATTTAGGTTTCTGTGCAGTTTGCTGGCGTTTTAATTTAAGTGGAGCAGCCACTGTTTACTTAACTAGAGCCTTTAGTGCCGCGGCTCGGTCAGTTTTCTCCCAAGTAAAATCTGGCAATTCTCGACCAAAATGTCCATATGCTGCGGTTTTGCCATAGATAGGGCGCAATAAATTTAAATCTCTAATAATTGCAGCAGGGCGTAGATCAAATACCTCTTTAACTGCATCACTAATTTTTGATAGATCAAACTTTTCTGTTCCAAATGTTTCCACAAACAAACCAACTGGTTGAGCTTTACCAATTGCATATGCCACTTGAACTTCACATCTATCGGCAAGCCCGGCAGCAACGACATTTTTCGCTACCCATCGCATAGCGTAAGCAGCAGAACGATCAACCTTAGATGGATCTTTACCTGAGAATGCTCCGCCACCATGTCGGGCCATGCCACCATAAGTATCAACAATAATTTTACGTCCAGTAAGTCCGGCATCACCCATTGGACCACCAATGACGAATCGACCTGTTGGATTAATCAGTAATCTAACCGAAGAAGTGTCTATCGCAAGATCTTTAATAATTGGATCGATCACATATTTCTTTACCTCTGGCGCAAGTTGCTTTTCAAGATCAATATCCGAAGCGTGCTGGGAAGAAATTACCACCGTATTCAAAGCAACTGGTTTATCACCTTGATATTCGATTGTTACTTGAGTTTTACCATCAGGTCGCAGATAGGAAAGTGTTCCATCTTTTCTAACCTTCGTAAGTTGCTGGGCAAGCTTATGTGCCAGAGAAATTGGAAGTGGCATTAGTTCAGGAGTGTCATTTGAAGCGTAACCAAACATTAATCCTTGGTCACCAGCCCCTTGTAGATCAAGTGGATCAGATGAAGATGACACTCGACTTTCGAAGGCATCATTAACACCTTGTGCAATATCTTGAGATTGTTGACCTATAGAAATTGAAACACCACAAGAATTTCCATCAAAACCTTTATCAGATGAGTCGTAACCGATCTCTAACACGGTATCTCTTACGATATTCATAACATCTGCATATCCATTTGTTGTTACTTCACCTGCAACATGTACCTGACCAGTGGTTATTAAGGTTTCAACAGCAACTCGACTCTTTGAATCTTGAGAGAGTAAAGAATCCAATATGGCATCAGATATCTGATCGGCGATCTTATCTGGGTGACCTTCAGTTACAGATTCTGATGTGAATAAACGATTTTTCATGGGCTTAACTTAACTTACTTACTAATTGATCGAGCAATATATCAGAGAGCGTGTCTTTACTTATTTGTGGCACTTTAATCACATTGTGGTTTTTATCAATGATTAGGCCTTGAGTATTTTCACTTCCAAACACCGCGCCATCTGACACATTATTTACGTAAATTAAATCTAATGACTTGCTAACAAGCTTTTCCTCGCCCCGTTGCTGCAACTCTGCTAGCCCGGAAATAGTTTCGGCAGCAAAACCAACAATAACCTGACCTGGTTTTTTCTTCTCAGATAAATTCCTTAAAATATCAGGATTCTTAGAGAATGAAACTACATCCAAGTTTTCTTTCTTGATTTTTTGTTCAGAATAATTAGCCACTTTCGCATCTGCAACAGCTGCGCTCATGATTAGCGCATCACATTCGGAAAATTCATACTCAAGTACCGCAGCCATTTGATCGGCGGTTTCAACACTTGTAATCGTCACTCCTTCAATTACTGGTAAATCAGTATTTGCTGCAATTAAATGAACTTGCGCTCCCCTACTTGCAGCTGCTGCTGCAAGAGCAAAGCCTTGTCGGCCAGAAGAGCGATTACCTATAAATCTAATTGGATCAATCGGTTCACGGGTACCACCAGCGGTTATCAGAATTTTTTTACCAGCTAAATCTGCGGTGATATGAGTGGTCAAGTTGATAATCTCGATAATTTTGCTAACTTCTGGGTAGCGTCCAACACCAACATCAGAACCAGTCATTCGACCTTCATCTGGTGCAACGACAATAAATCCTCGATCTTGAAGTGTTTTCACATTTGCAACCGTCGCAGGGTTTAACCACATCTCAGTATGCATTGCAGGTACTAGGATTTTAGGAGCGGTTGAAGCTAAAACAATATTTGTAAGAAGGTCATCAGCACGCCCAGAAGCTAATTTTGCTAGAAGATCTGCGGTGGTTGGAGCGATAACAATTAAATCGTTTTCCTTAGCCATCAAGATGTGAGGAACCTTCTCAACTTCACTCCATAGGTCAGTTAATACCTTTCGACCCGATAACGCTTCCCAAGTGGCTTTACCAACAAAATTCAAACTTGCAGCGGTAGGAACGACATCAACTATGAAGCCTTGTTCTTGTAACCGACGTAGCAGATCACAGGATTTATATGCAGAGATTCCACCTGAAACGCCAAGCAGAAGTTTTCGACCACGGGGAAACATGGTTAGTAATTAGCTCGCTGGAGTTGTTTGCTTTGGTTCTAGATTTTCGATGGTGAGAAGTCCCTCATTGATTTCACGAAGCGCGATGGAAAGCGGCTTCTCGTGAACATAGGTTTCAACCAGTGGTCCTACGTATTCCAATAAACCTTCACCTAATTGTGAGTAATAAGCATTAATTTGACGTGCGCGCTTAGCCGCATAAAGAACCAAACTATATTTTGATCCAGCCTTGTCCAATAAAGCATCGATTGGTGGATTAGTAATTCCATCTAGTGCTTGATTGCTCATTTGTGTCCTTTAGTTGATTTGCTGGTTATCGAAGGGCCAAAGATACCAGTTCGGCCACCGACTGTTCCACTTGATGATTTATCACAATATGATCGAATTCAGCGGCAGCAGATAGCTCTTCTTTAGCCCTTTCAAGACGAGCCTGAGTTGAATGCTCTGATTCAGTACCTCGATTGATCAAGCGGGTTGTTAACTCCTCCCATGAGGGTGGTTCAATAAATATCAAAACCGCTTCTTTAGAGTTTTTTCGAACTTGCCTTGCGCCATTTAGTTCAATCTCAAGAATCACATTTTTACCCGACGCTAAAGCCTCTTCAACTGATCTTCGAGGGGTTCCATATTTTGCACCAGCAAAATCCGCCCATTCAAGAAATTCATTTTTATCAACCATCTTTGCAAAATCTTCATCACTCACAAAATGGTAATCAATTGCATTTGTTTCACCAGTTCGTATCTTTCGCGTTGTTACCGATATTGAAATCCAAAATCGATCATCGGTTCGAAGTTGATTTGTGATCGTGCTTTTTCCAACACCACTTGGTCCAGAGACCACCAAAAGTTTTCCAGGTTTACGGGAGTTTTTGATCAAAAGAAACTCCTGTCTTAACAGTTCAAGTTGTCGCTTGCCTACCCCGCCAATTCTACGTGAAGGTGATATGCCGCTTCTACCAATGATCAACTCTGCTCTAGTTTTTCCAATCCCCGGTACAGCGGTTAACAAATCAATCATCTTCATTCGCTTAACTGATTTACGCTCATCACCAAATAAATCGAAAAAGAAAATCTCACCGTTTGTAATCATTTCCTTTACCTTTGCTCGCTCTTGCCGAGCTTTGACAGCATTCTCGCCAGCTTTTCTTCTAGACCTTCCACTTAATCTTGGCGGCAACATTATTACCCCAAACTATTGGCTATTAAATCGATCTTCCTACGCATTTTAAGATCTGAACCATCCCATTGACTAGTAATTGATCTGCCAATCACGACGAAATCAGCACCCGCAGAGATTGCATCCGGTGCGGACATCACGCGGCTCTGATCACCTAAATCATCTCCTGCTGCACGAACACCTGGAGTTATCAGTACTGCATCTTTAAATTGATTTCTCAAATTTGATACTTCAAATGGTGAACAAACCAAAGATGTGGCGCCAGCTTTGATAGCAACACTTGCCCAAAGATTAGTGGTATCTGCAATTGAAGATCTATACCCCATCTTTAAAAATTCATCTTCAGAGAAAGAGGTTAGGACTGTGACTGCTGTGATTGAACCATTTGGAAAAGCTTGACTAGCCGCCTCAATCATTTTCGCACCACCAGAGGCATGAACTGTTAGGAATTTTGGTGATAACTTAGCCACTGATTCCACAGCGCCTTTTACCGTATTAGGTATGTCATATAACTTAAGATCTAGAAAAAGCTTGAAATCACATATTTCACGCAGTTGCATTATCCCTTCACTGCCATGCTGTAAATAAAATTCTAAACCAATCTTGAAATGATCAATTTGATCAGATGATGCTTTAATCCACTCACCCGCTTGATTTAAATCTTTGGTATCTAAAGCAAGAATTATCGGAAGGCTCATTACACTCCTCGATGGGCAAAACCGATTGCATCTCTAAAATCGCTAAAACCTTTTTGAGTTAGAAGTTCGGATAATTCATTTCGTATTTGTAGGGCTGCCATGGGATTGCCAAAACTTGCCGTGCCTACCGACACTGCGCTTGCTCCCGCCAAAACTAATTCCAGTGCATCTCTTCCACTGGCTACACCGCCCATGCCCACTATTGGAGTGTTAGGAAATGCTTGATGCACTTGATAAATCGCTCTTACTGCAACAGGCCTAATCGCTGGTCCAGATAAACCACCAGTTTTACCAGCTAATTTTGGTTTCATAGTATTGGTATCAATTACCATTCCAAGCAGAGTATTTATTAAAGCTAATCCATCCACACCGGCATTGATTACAGCAGAGGCTATCTCCACAATATCTGTCACATCTGGCGATAATTTGGCAACAATTGGTAATTCACCACCAATGTTTCTTCGCACAGCTTCTATTACAGCAGTTGCTGTATCAGTATGGCATGCAAAAACTTGTCCACGATTTTCAACGTTAGGGCACGAGATATTTACTTCTACCGCGCTAATACCCGGCACGGCTCTTAATCTTCTGGCTAATACGCCATATTCATCAACGGTCTCACCAGCAATAGAAACTATGATTTTTACCTGATTAGCCACTAACCACGGGATATCATTTTCAAGAAATGCATCTATACCAGGGCCTTGCAATCCAATTGAATTAAGCATTCCACTTGGAGTTTCAGCCATTCGTGGAGTTGCCCTGCCAGTTCTTGGCTTAGTCATAATTGATTTTGTAACTATCGCTCCAATCTCAGTTAAAGAAAAGAACTGAGAAAGCTCCTGCCCAGAGCTTGCGCAACCACTTGCGGTAAAAATTGGATTTGAGAACCTCTTGCTACCGATTTTGGTTGAAAAATCTAATGCGCTCATATTTATAACGCATCCATTACGGTTTTTCGATCCCAGATAATTTCAGCACCATCCATTACCGGTCCATCAATACAGGTTCGCACCATCTTGATGCCACCTTCATTCTTAACTGGTATTACACAGGTCATACAGACACCAATTCCACATGCCATCGCTTCCTCAACCGCACATTGATGGGCGATGTCAAAATCTTCTGCAATTTTTGCAATAGCAGAGAGCATTCCCATGGGTCCACATGAGTAAATAACCTCTGTTGAATACTCTCTAATTAACCTTGGAATTGCTTCACTAATCTGACCATGAATTCCTGTGCTGCCATCATCTGTTGTTAGCGTTAATGATGAAACACTGCGTTTTCCTTCAAGAGGTGCGTAAATCTTATTTGCCGTACTTGCACCTAAAACCATGTCCACTCGGCAGCCACGATTTTTCAATACCTCAGCCAAAGCAAAAAGTGGAGCTGAACCATAACCACCACCGATTAACATTGTATTTGCATTTGTTGTTGGAATTCCAAAAGCTGTTCCAAGAGGACCAACCATGTCAATAAATGCTCCAACATTTTGCCCGCATAACCATTTACTACCTTGACCATGAGGGGCGACTACTAATTCAATACTTCCTCCCATTGGTCCTTTATCGCTGGCTCGATAAATAGCAAAAGCTCTTCTTAAAATTAATGAGGATTGTTCGCCACCAACTGATATAGCAACAAAGTTGCCAGGTTTACTATGAGCAGCCATATCCCCCACCGCAAAAACCATATGGTGATATGGGCCAACTTTTTTGTTGCTTAAAACCTCTGCTTGAATCTGTTTTGCATTGCGATTGATTTTTTGTGGAGTTATCATTTCATCCACTCCTGCAAAGATTTAATTCCAAACTCATCTTTTTGTAGGGCGCTTATCCCTGCAACAGCTGCTTTAAAGCCTGGAATAGTTGTTATGCATGCGACAGATCGTGAAATAGCTGCAGTTCTTATCAAGAATCCATCCTGACGAGATCCCCGTCCAAGTGGAGTATTGATAACTAAGTGGACTAATCCTTTTGTAATCAGATCATTGGCAGATAACTGATCTGTTTGAGGATCAGAGTTTTTTCTAACCTTTTCCGATGGAATACCTTTTTCAGTCAGATATGAATGAGTACCTGCCGTGCTATAAATCTTAAAACCTAGTTCATGTAATCCTCTTGCTGAGCGCCAACCAGAATCCTTATCTCGTTGCGAAAGTGAAATAAAGACAGCACCTGAAATTGGCAGTGGCCCAAAAGCAGCTATTTGGCTCTTTGCAAATGCCAAGCCGAAATTATTGGCTATCCCCATAACCTCACCAGTTGATTTCATCTCCGGACCTAAAACAGTATCAACTCCAGTGCCATCTACTCTGCGGAATCGATTAAATGGTAGAACCGCCTCTTTCACGGACACTCCATTCGCCTTTCCATCACCGCTCTTTGGTAAAAGAGCATCTACGCGAAGTTGGGCAATACTGACCCCAGTTGCAATTAACGCAGCAGCCTTGGCTAATTGGACACCAGTTGCTTTGGCAACAAATGGCACAGTTCTTGACGCTCTTGGATTTGCCTCTAAAACAAACAGTTTCTGAGGATCTCCACTTACTGCGAACTGAATATTGATCAACCCTCTGACGCCAACATCTTTTGCAATTTTTTCGGTGGCAATTCGTATCTGATCTAACATATTTTTATCAAGTGAAGTACTTGGTAGAACGCAAGCAGAGTCGCCCGAGTGAACACCAGCCTCTTCAATATGCTCCATCACTCCAGCTAAATACAGATCTGACCCATCATAAAGAGCATCTACATCTATTTCGATTGCATCATCTAAAAACTTATCAATTAATACTGGATGGTTTGGCGTGATGGCGGTAGCTTTTTCAATAAAACCTCGTAGAGATTCCTCATCATAAACAATCTCCATGCCTCGCCCACCTAGAACATAAGATGGCCTTACAAGTACTGGGTACCCGATTCTTGTGGCAATCTCAGAAGATTCTTGATAAGAATTAGCCATTCCAAAACTAGGTGCACTTAAATCGTTCTTTCTGAGAATCTCACCGAAGGCACCACGCTCTTCAGCCAAATCAATTGCATCAGGTGAGGTGCCAAGAATTTTCACGCCCGCATCCAATAAACCGCGAGCAAGACCTAGTGGAGTTTGCCCTCCCAATTGTGCGATCACTCCTAGAACTGGGCCAGCTGCACTTTCGGCAGCAATTACTTCTAACACATCTTCTAGAGTTAGTGGCTCAAAATACAATCTATCTGAAGTGTCGTAATCCGTTGAAACAGTTTCTGGATTGCAATTAATCATAATTGTTTCATAGCCTGCCTTTTGCAAGGCGAATGATGCATGAACACAGGAGTAATCAAATTCAATTCCTTGACCTATTCGATTAGGTCCACTACCAAGAATGATTACCGCTGGTTTACTCCGAGATAACACTTCACTCTCTTCATCATAAGCAGAGTAGTAATACGGAGTAAGAGCTGCGAATTCACCAGCACAGGTATCAACAGTCTTATAGACGGGGTGAAGATTCAAATTACTTCTCATCTGACGAACTTCGGATTCATTGGTTTTTCTTAGTTCTGCAATTTGTGCGTCTGAAAAACCCATCATTTTTGATGATCTTAAAAGTTCTCTTGTTAATTCTCCAGAGTTTGCAATCAAGGAAGCTTGATCATTTATCAACCTAATCTGCTCTAGAAACCAGGGATCAATTTTTGTTATCTTAAAAACTTCATCAACTGTAGCGCCATTAAATAGAGCTGATTGAACCTGCTGCAAACGAAATTCAGTTGGCACACCAATCTTTCCAAGCAATTCAGAGAGATTCTCTGTGCGCCATTTAAAGGATGCACCTACTTTTTCTAAGGAACGTAGTGCTTTTTGTAGAGCCTCTGGAAAACTTCGGCCAATTGCCATGGCCTCACCGACACTTTTCATAGTAGTCGTTAAACGTGTATCAGCCTCTGGGAACTTCTCAAAAGCAAATCTAGGAACTTTCACAACTACATAATCCAAGGCTGGCTCAAAAGATGCTGGTGTTGATTTAGTTATATCATTTTCAATTTCATCTAATGTATAGCCAATTGCTAACTTGGTTGCAATCTTTGCAATCGGAAAACCAGTTGCTTTTGAGGCAAGAGCTGATGATCGAGAAACTCGTGGATTCATCTCGATAACAATGATTCGACCGTCTGCAGGATTAACTGCAAATTGAATATTGCACCCTCCAGTGGCAACCCCCACCTCTCGAATGATCTTTATAGAAAGATCACGCAATTTCTGATACTCAACATCGGTTAAAGTCATAGTAGGAGCTACCGTTATTGAATCTCCTGTATGGACTCCCATTGGGTCCACGTTTTCAATGCTGCAAACGATAACTACATTGTCATTGTTATCTCGCATAACCTCTAATTCATACTCTTTCCATCCAATTATTGATTCTTCAAGTAGTACTTCAGTGGTTGGACTATGTCGCAAACCAGCTCCAGCAATTTGCTGCAGATCTGATTCGTTAAAAGCAATTCCAGAACCCAACCCACCCATAGTGAATGAAGGACGCACAACAACTGGATATTTAAGTTCTACTGCAGCTGCCAAACAATCTTGCATTGAATGGCAAATCTTTGATTTTGCTGATTGACCACCAATACTTTCAACTATCTTTTTAAATACTTCGCGATCTTCACCTCGTTTAATTGCCTCTACATCCGCCCCGATTAATTTGGTGCCATACTTAACAAAAGAGCCTCGCTCATGAAGGGCCATTGCAGCGTTTAGTGCCGTTTGTCCACCTAATGTTGCCAGCACTGCGTCAGGCCGTTCTTTATCCAAAATCATCTCTATAACTTCTGGCGTAATTGGTTCGATGTATGTTGCATCAGCGAATTCAGGATCCGTCATAATTGTTGCAGGATTAGAATTAATGAGGATTACACGAATCCCTTCCGCCCGTAAAACCCGACAAGCTTGAGTACCTGAATAGTCAAATTCACAAGCTTGCCCGATAACTATTGGTCCACTACCAATTACCAATACACTCTTAATTGAATTATCTTTAGGCATTTAATTCTTTCAAGCCCATTTTTGGATTCTGCATTAAATCAACAAATCTTTTGAAAAGATAGGAAGCATCATGCGGTCCGGCTGCAGATTCTGGGTGATACTGAACTGAAAAAGCGGGAATAGAAATCAACTCAAGACCTTCAACAACAGAATCATTTAATGAAATATGAGTAACTCTGCCATCACCATATACAGTCTTAAACTCATGGTCCTTTGGAGCAGCAACTGCAAACCCGTGGTTATGAGCCGTAATTTCAACTTTGCCAGTTGTTAAATCAACAACCGGCTGATTTATGCCGCGGTGTCCAAACGGTAATTTATAAGTTTCAAAACCCAATGCTCTTCCCAATATTTGATGGCCAAAACAGATTCCAAAGAAAGGAATTTCATCCGCTAATACATTTCTTACAAGTTCAACAACCTCAGTCATAGCAGCCGGATCCCCTGGTCCATTGGATAGGAATACGCCGTCTGGTGCAATAGCTTTTATCTCTTCATATGTAGTGTTCATAGGCATAACGTGAACTTGAATACCCAACTCTGACATCGCTTTTGGAGTTGCTCCTTTAATACCGAGATCAATTGCAGCAACCTTTAAACTGGTTGAAACTCCTTGTGGCGGATTTACTATGTAAGGTTTTGAAGTTGTTACATCTGAAGCTAAAAATGCTCCACTCATTGGTTGTGTTTTGCGCACCTTCACAACCATCTCTTCTCTACTTAATTCTGTGTCACTAAAGATTCCTACGCGCATAGCGCCACGATCTCTTAGGTGTCGAGTAATAGCTCGTGTATCAACGCCTTGAATTCCAACAACCCCGGAACTAATCAACTCCTCCTCTAGAGATTTCTCACTTCTCCAATTACTAGCAATTGATGATGGATTGCGGACAACAAAGCCTGCTACCCAAATCTTTGAAGATTCTTGATCAGTTTTATTCATTCCAGTATTACCAATATGTGGAGCTGTCATGACAACAATTTGTTTGTGGTATGAAGGATCTGTCAAAGTTTCTTGATATCCGGTCATTCCAGTTGAGAACACTGCCTCTCCGTAGGTTTCACCGGTTTTAGCCCAAGAACTTCCTTCAAAAATACGTCCATCATCTAAAACCAAGTAGGCAGTCTTTGATTTACTCATTGCTCTCTGATTTCTTTTCTACTACCTGCGACTCTTGCAAAACATGCTCTCCATTATGGAATACATCAGTAATCACACTTGGCATTTCCATCCCATTAAACGGAGTGTTCTTACTTTTTGACTTCAATTTATCGCGATCCACACGCCAGTTTTTTTCTACATCAATCAGGATTAGATTCGCAGATTTACCAACGGCTATTTCATTGCCTTGGTTGGCGTAGCCAGCTATCCGGGCCGGGGCAACTGACATTCGATCAATTAAATCAGGCCAAGTCATTAACTTTGTTTCAATCATTGTTTTTACAACAACAGAGAGAGCAGTTTCAAGACCAACCATGCCAAAGGCACCTGCTTGGAATTCACAGTCCTTATCTTCAGATGGATGTGGGGCGTGATCAGTTGCCACAATATCGATTACCCCTTCAGCTAAACCTTCTCGCAAAGCTTGCACATCCTTCTGAGTTCTAAGTGGTGGGTTCACTTTATAGATCGGATCGTAATTCTCTACTAATTCATCGGTCAGCAGAAGATGGTGAGGCGTTACCTCAGCTGTGACTTGAATCCCACGCTGCTTTGCCCACCTTATTAATTCAACGCCACCAGCTGTTGTTACATGGCAAATATGTAATCTTGATTGAACATGTTCAGCTAGCAAGATGTCTCTTGCAATAATCGCTTCTTCAGCAATGGCTGGCCAACCTGGTAATCCGATTCGAGCAGAGATTATTCCTTCATTCATTTGTGCGTTAACAGTTAATCTGGGTTCTTGAGCATGTTGGGCAATAATTCCATTAAATGTTTTGACGTACTCAAGTGCTCGTCGCATTATCAACGGATCAAATACGCATTTTCCATCATCACTGAATATTCTTACCTTTGCTATTGAATCTGCCATGGCGCCCATCTCAGCAAGTTGCTCGCCGAGTAAACCTCTAGTCACTGCGCCTATTGGATTAACATCTACTAATCCTGCACTCTTGCCTAAACGATAAATTTGTTCAACAACTCCAGCGTTATCTGCAACTGGATTTGTGTTCGCCATAGCAGATATCGCTGTGTAACCACCAGCAACTGCTGATCTTGAACCGGTTAATACAGTTTCGGCATCTTCCCTCCCTGGTTCGCGAAGGTGAGTGTGTAGATCAACTAGACCTGGGATCAAAAGCTTAGATTTAGCATCAATACCATCGGTAACATTTCCGGCTGTTGCTTTATCAACTTTAGTAATTAAACCATTGCTTATCTCAACATTAACTAGGTTGCCATTAGCCAATTTCGCATTCGAAATTTTCATTACTTGCCCTCCCCAATTGGTGCTCCACCAAGTAATTCGTATAAAACCGCCATACGAATCGCGACACCATTTTTTACTTGATCAATGATGACTGACTTCAAATCGTCTGCGCTCTCGGCTGATATCTCAAGCCCGCGGTTCATTGGCCCTGGATGCATAACAATTGCATTTTTGGATAGTTTAGCTAGTCGAACTGAATTTAAACCGAAACGTTTTGAGTATTCCTGCGATGATGGAAAGAAAGAATCATTCATACGTTCTAGTTGGATTCGAAGCATCATCACAACATCACATTTTGAGATCTCATCATCAAGATCATATGAAATCTTTACTGGCCAATCTGATACACCCACTGGTAATAAGGTAGGAGGTGCTACCAATGTTACTTGCGCACCTAATTTTGTTAACAAAAGAACATTGCTTCTAGCAACTCTTGAGTGGAGAATATCTCCAACGATTAATACTTTTACACCAGATAGATCTTTCTCATTATTTCTTAAGTGTTGTTTTATTGTAAATGCATCTAGGAGTGCTTGCGTAGGGTGTTCATGTGTTCCATCCCCCGCATTTATTACTGCCGCTTGAATCCACTGTGTATCTGCCAAACGTTTAGCAGCGCCAGAACTGCCATGGCGAATCACAACAGCATCAGCTCCCATTGCTTGCAAAGTTTGAGCAGTATCTTTCAAACTCTCGCCCTTACTCACCGATGATCCTTTAGCCGAGAAATTAATTACATCCGCAGATAATCTTTTAGCTGCAGTTTCAAAGCTAATTCGGGTACGAGTTGAATCTTCAAAAAAGAGATTTACAACAGTTTTTCCCCGGAGTGTTGGCAATTTCTTATTTGGACCATCGGTTATTTGAGCTAACTCTTTTGCTGTTGATAACAAATTAAGGGCACTTTCTTTGGTTAAATCTGCAACCGACAATAGATGCCCATTGATCATTTGATCAGCTCCACTAGATCTTCTTCATCCAACTCAGAAAGATGAACTTTTACACTTTCTGTAATTGAGGTGGGGATATTTTTACCCACGTAATCTGCTCTGATAGGTAATTCCCTGTGGCCACGATCAACTAGTACAGCTAATTGGACTGATTTTGGTCGTCCTAACTCACCAATCGCATCTAATGCTGCCCGAATGGTGCGGCCAGAAAACAACACATCATCAACTAGAACTAAATCTTTACCTTCTATGCCACCGACCGGTAATTTGGTAGGAAGAATTGGTTTTGGTGGACGCAGCCTCAAATCATCACGATGTAAGGTGATATCTAAGACACCACAAGCCACATCCCCTTCAATCTCGCTAATGAAGGCAGCAATGCGATCTGCTAAATAAGCACCGCGAGTTGGGATACCCATTAAAACTAGATTTGAGATCCCTTGATTATGTTCAATGATTTCATGTGAAATGCGTTTAATTGCCCGATCGATGTCGGAGCCTGATAACAAAATACCCATTTACTTCTCCTTCGCCGCCTCTCTGGACGGATCGTTAAAGGAATCGCCGTATGTTAGCAGAGAGGCTGTGGATATTGAAAATCATGAAAATCCGCGTGTGGCTAGTGTGCTGCTATGAATAAAAATAACCAAGCAGAACGCTTAAGAGTGATTAGAAAATCAAAAGGGTGGAGTTTGCAAGATGTAGAAAACCACTCAAATGGCAAGTGGAAGGCAGTTGTAATCGGCTCCTATGAGCGAGGGGATCGAGCAATCTCCCTAAAGAAAGCGATTTCCCTGATGGAGTTCTACCAAGTGCCGGTCAGTGAACTTTTTCCAGAGATAGCACCGATAGTTTCAGCGCGAAGCTTAACCTTAGATTTGGTAAGGATTTCAAGTGGAAGCGATGCTAATACCGAACAGATAAGAAGGTTTACAAGATTGGTTAGTGATCGACGCAAGGATTGGAACGGTCAGTTGTTAACAATTAGAGCAAATGATCTGCAATTCCTATCGCTGTTGCTGGGTTTAACTGATGCAGCAACACTTGATTACCTAACTGAGGCAGAGTTACTAACTGCCTAAATGGCGATTGAATCCTTAAGTTTGATAATCCTTCCTAGGACACCATTGATATAGCTTGAGGATTCATCGGTTGAAAGTGATTTAGCCAGTTCAACAGCTTCATCGCAGGCCACCTGAATATCTATCTCTGCAGCCCATAAGATTTCAAATATAGCTATTCTTAAAATATTTCGATCAATTGGCGGCATCCTGTCCATATCCCAGCCTTGCGCATAAGTAATAATTAATTCATCGATTTTGGGTAGGTGCTCAGCAACACCATTTATTAGCACTAAAACATATGGTTCTTGCGATAGTTCATTAGCGCCGCGGGCACTAAACAAGTCAGCAGCTAAAACCTTCTTAATATCTGCTTCATAGAGAAAATCTAATGCCCGTTTTCGAGCTTTACTGCGAGCAGACATCTTTTAGTTTGCTCGCCCAAGATAAGCACCAGTTCTTGTGTCAACCAATACTTTTTCATCTTGCTTGATAAACAGTGGAACTTGCACTGTAATTCCAGTCTCAACTGTTGCAGGCTTGGTGCCACCAGAAGATCTATCACCTTGTAATCCTGGCTCTGTATAAGTGATTTTCAATTCCACTGATGCTGGAAGTTCAATGAATAGAGGATTACCTTCATGCATTGCCACAATTGCATCGGCATTCTCCAGTAAATAATCAACTGCATCTCCAACAGTTTGTTTACTAATTGAGATTTGATCGAAATTAGTAGAGTCCATAAACATGAAATCTTCACCATCTTTATATAGATATTGCATATCGCGCTTATCGACTTGAGCAACCTCTACTTTAACGCCAGCGTTAAAAGTTTTCTCAACTACCTTACCGGATAGAACTGAACGCATTTTGGTGCGCACGAAAGCTCCACCCTTACCTGGCTTAACATGTTGAAACTCGATTACGTTCCACAATTGACCATCTAAATTCAAGGTCATTCCATTTTTTAAATCGTTAGTGGTAGCCATTTTTGCCTTATCTAATATCGAAAATCTTTAAGTATTTCTTAAAAACTATTGTCCAAGCCTACCTTGTCAGCCAACTAATTTTTGCATCGCGATTAGGGCCAAGTGGTAGCTATCCACACCAAATCCAGCAATGGAACCTTTAACTACCCCACTAATTACTGATGTATGACGAAACTCTTCCCGCGATAGCGGGTTTGAAAGATGAACTTCAATAACTGGCGCAGAAAGCATAGTTACCGCATCTCTTATCGCGTACGAGTAATGAGTAAATGCAGCTGGATTGAAGATAACCGGTTGCTTCTTATCTGCGGCTTCGTGAAGCCAAGAGATTATTTCACTCTCGCTATCACTTTGTTTAATTTCAATATCAATGGACAATTCCTTGGCTTTTTCTTCGATTGCCTTCTTTAATTGGTTGTAATCAAGATCGCCGTAATGTTTCTGCTCACGTAGATCAAGCCTAGAAAGATTAGGTCCATTTAGAACAAGTATTTTCATTTGGCTATTCTCTCATAAACTTTAGTGAGTGTGCTTGGCGAAACATCATCAAACCAAACAGGTTTCCCAATTTTACTAATTCCGATGAACCGTAGTTTTGAGTTTCTTACCTTTTTATCATTGGCCAATAGGGCAAGTAAGGGTTTAAATTTATTGATTGGATAGGAAATAGGTAAATCAAAATTTCTTAGTAATTCCCTATGTAAAAGCACGGCATCATCTGATAGACCGGATAATTTCCTACTCAATTCTGCGGCGAATACCATTCCAATACTGACAGCCTCACCGTGTCTTAGTTTGTAACCACTATTTTTCTCTATTGCATGCCCTAAAGTGTGGCCATAATTGAGTATTTCTCTTAATTTACTCTCTTTAAAATCTTTAGAAACAACATCTGCTTTAACTTTAATAGCGCGAGTTATAAGTTGCTGGTAATCCAAATCATCATCTTGTGCAAGATTTAGAATCCTATAATCTGCAATAAAACCACACTTAAGAACTTCGGCCATGCCTGCTGATAAATCTCGCTTTGGTAGGGTGTTTAAAAATGCTAGATCGATCAAAACTTCAATTGGAGAATGAAAAGATCCGATCAGATTTTTACCGCTCCTGGCGTTGATGCCAGTCTTGCCACCAACCGCAGCATCAACCATTCCTGCCAACGATGTTGGGATTGCATACCAAGAGATTCCTCTTAACCAAGATGAAGCTGCAAAACCAGCAAGATCAGTAGTAGCCCCACCACCTATACCAATGATTGCATCAGCACGGGCAATGCCCTCTGCCGCACACTTACTCCACACTTTATCCAACACATTTATATTTTTCTGATTCTCCCCCTCTGGCGTTATAAATAATTTAACGCCTAAACTTTCCTTTAATTTATATTTCGAAACTATCGATTTCGGAGCAATAATCAATATTTTATTGTGAAGGCTTGAGATTGCTTTGACCTCATTAGTCCAATTCACGCCGATCTTGACTGGATATCGGTGTTCACCTTTTACATTAATGATTTTCATATTTTCGCTTTAATTTTCTCTACGATAATTTTCGCTACCTCGTGGGGTTTCTTACTGTCAGATGAAACGGTATCACTTGCCAATTTTTCATAGACCGGACGACGCACGCTCATTAGATTCATCCATTGTTGTCTTGGATTAATGAGTAACAGTGGTCTATCTTTATTGAAACCAATTCGAACTGCGGCTTGTGCTATTGAAACATCAATGAAAATTACTGGATAGCTGGCTGATTCTAATATTTGCGAAATTTCTGTATTTATCGGTGCTCCACCACCTAATGAAACAATCCCTTCAAAATCTTGCAATAATTGCTTAACTTTTTCCACCTCTAAAGCACGAAAATGAGGTTCTCCATCATCTACGAATATTTCAGATATTTTCTTACCTGAAGATTTTTCAATTTCAGTATCACTGTCTATAAACGGTAATGACAACTCTTTTGCAAGTGACTTACCAATACTAGATTTTCCTGCACCAGGTGGACCAATTAAAACGATTTTATTAAGCATTACTTTATTTCTAAGCTCTTCATGTATTGCTCAAAGTTACGCTTAGTTTCTTGAACACTGTCACCACCGAATTTTTCCAATACTGCATCTGCAAGTACTAGCGCTGCCATGGCTTCTGCCACTATTCCCGAAGCGGGAACTGCGCATACATCTGATCTTTGATTTATCGCTTTAGCTGCCTCACCTGTAGCAACGTCAATTGTGTCTAAAGCTTTAGGCACTGTGGAGATTGGTTTCATGGCAACTTTTACTCTAAGAATCTCACCGTTACTCATACCGCCTTCAGTACCACCAGCGCGATCTGTTCGACGGACAATTTCACCTTTTGCATTTTTTTCAATTTCATCATGAGCAACTGAACCCCTTCGCTTGGCAGTTGCAAAACCATCTCCCAACTCAACACCTTTGATTGCCTGAATACCCATCATCGCTCCAGCTAATCGAGCATCTAAACGTTTATCCCAATGAGTATGTGAACCTAGGCCAGGCGGCAAGTTGTAAGCCAAAATTTCAACGACACCACCTAATGTGTCCCCGTCTTTGTGAGCTTGTTCAATCTCTTTTACTATCTCATCGCTAACTTTCTTATCTGCGCATCGAACTGGATCTTCATCGATTCGCTGGCGATCGGTTATAGATGGCAGTTTGTAATCTTCAGCAACACTTATCTTTCCTATCGATACAACATGGCTCAAAATTTCGATTCCCACACTTTGTTTTAGAAATGCTCGAGCAACAGCTCCAAGTGCAACACGGGCAGCGGTCTCTCGAGCGCTTGCTCGTTCCAAAATCGGTCGGGCATCTGAAAAATTAAACTTTTGCATGCCAACTAAATCAGCATGTCCTGGTCGTGGTCTAGTTAGTGGTGCGTTCCTTGCCAAATCTTTAATTTCATCTTCAGGTACTGGATCAGCGCTCATGATCTTTTCCCATTTAGGCCATTCAGAGTTCGCTATTTGAATTGCAATCGGGCCACCTTGAGTTTTCCCATGCCGGATTCCACCTGTAATTGTGATCTTATCCGCCTCGAAATTTTGTCTAGCTCCTCTTCCAAATCCCAAACGACGGCGAGATAAATCTATGTCGATATCTTTACTAGTAATCAACACATGCGCTGGAATACCTTCAATGATTGCCGACAGAGCAGGACCATGCGATTCCCCAGCTGTCAACCATCTAAGCACTGCATTCTCCAATCAAATTTGATAGGAGTATTCTCTCAGATCATCTTCTTAACTCGTTGCCAATTTACCCTTAAGGTATAGAAAACTTCGCTAAAACTGTTCCTAAAATCATAAATGGAGCGAAGGCAATCGAAGCTTTTGGTTTAAATAATGCGAAAACACCACCTATTAACCAAGTAATAGTTACAGCATGCATTAGTTGAAAAAATGAGGAAAGCGGAAGAGTGCAAATAATTGATAACTTTAAATCCCCTTCACCCAATTTACGCTGGCTTATAAAATACAGCATTAGATATATGGTGAAATTCAGAAACGATATCAGCCAATTTCTCCAGTACAGCATAAGCAAGATCAATGCCGTAGCAAGCAAATCTGAATTTTTTATCATTTGAGTACGAATGTCATACCAAGCTATTTTGGCAAAAAAAGCAATTGCTAGAATTTCAAGGATCATTCCTTGAGGATATTGAACACGACCTGCTACATGTAAGGCTGTGGATTACTTTTTAATCGCCTCGTATGCAACCTTCAATAAATCTGTGCGCATCTGATCAAAATTAAATTCTTTTTGTGAGAAATAATTGATTTGAAAAAGTGCTTGTTCAACTAACAGTGATAATCCTCCAATTACATGCTTACCTAAATTTTGATATCTCTTGGCTAGTTCAGTTGGCCAAGGATGATAAATCACTTCAAAGAAATCGGCTTTAGTAGAAATCACAGACAATCCATCAGTTGCTCCGGCTGGTGTAGTAGAAATAATCAAATCTCTATCTTGGATCTCTTCAAAATTATGCCAATCAAGAAAATCTATATCTAGATCTACCGCTGCAGCGTGCAACTGATCATGCCTGGTTAAAGATCGGGTTAAGACTGTTACTTCAGTGCCAGTCCCCTTCAACGCACCCAGTGCTGCACGAGCAGTTCCACCAGCTCCAAGAATTGCTATCTTCTTACCAAAGTATGGTTTCAGTAGATTCTTAAATGCCAGAAGATCTGTTGATATACCGATACTTCCGGTTGATTCAAAAATAATTGTATTGACAGAAGATATCTGTTTTGCGATTGGATCAACTCTATCTACAAACCCAATTGATATCTCTTTCAAAGGCATCGTAAGTGCTAATCCACGAAATCCTGCATTCTTGCATTCAAAATAATAGTTACCAAAATCTTGTTCCTTAACTTCATTTGACCCAAAATCTGCTTTAACACCTAAAATCTCATAAGCAGTTGAATGCAATAGAGGGGAAAGGGAATGACCGATTGGGCTGCCAGCTACCGCTAACTTAATCAATTGAACAACCCCGCATCTTCATTTTTCCTGAATTCATTAGCCCAGATATTAAATTGATCAAAGGATTTAGTGAATCTGGTGTCACCTGGTTTGACTGTAACGTAATACAACCAATCCCCGCTGGCTGGATTAACTGTTGCTTCTAAAGCCTTCTCCCCTGGATTACTTATCGGTCCTGGAGGTAAACCCCGATATTTATAAGTATTGTATTTGGAATTTGTATCCAAGCGCTTGTACGGCAGTCTAATTTTACCTCTCGTATTTGTTGCATAATCAATGGTGGCATTGATTTGAAGAGGCATTCCAATCTTTAAGCGATTGTAAATAACCTGGGCAATTTTAGGGAAATCATTTAGATCCCCCTCTGATTGAACCATTGAAGCAATGATTAGTAGCTCGTAAGGGGAAAAATTCTTGAAACCTTTGTCTATGCCTGAGTTTTTTGCTGCAATATAGAAACGATCAACCATCTGTTCAATTGCTTGATCAAAGGTACTTCCCGGATAAATCGAATACTGCGCTGGAAATAGGAAACCTTCTACATTTGAAGTTCTATAAAGATCACTGATTTTTGTTATTCCAGAGTATTTACCTGAAACCAATTTAGATTTTGCAAGTAAATCCAATATCTCACTCTTTCGCAATCCTTCGATGAAACCAAACAATCCTCGATTTCGTTTTGGATCCAATAATTGCTCTAGTGCTGTGATGGCTGAGATCTCTAAATCAATTTCATGTATACCTGGGGTAATTGATTTTGACCTCTTATCATTAATGGCTATTTTGTAAAACACTTTTTCAGCCTTAATAACTCCGGCTTCTCGTAGTTTCAAAGCTATCTCACTTCCTGAATCTCCTGGTTCAATTAAGATTTCAGCCTTACCAACTGCAGAAGTATTTTTATAATCATTTAGCAAAAAAGCATTATGGACCGAAACGCTGAGTAAGGTGAAAACTAAGCCAACACCTAGGGCCGCAATGAGTTTCTTCAAATCAAAATTCCTACCGCGCTACCAGATTTTTCATTTTGCAATGCAGATTCCAGAATGGTCACAGCAGCTATTTGATCAATGACAGATTTACTCTCCTTCTCACTTTTTCCTATCTCTCTCATTTGGGAGTAAGCGCTCTGAGTACTCATTCTTTCATCGACCATATAAATAGGACCAGAAAAAAACGATTTAATTAGTTTTCCAAATTCCAGCGCAGAGAGTGATTTCGCACTCTCAGAACCTGATAAATGGATCGGATTACCAATCACAACATATAGAGGTTCTATCTCGGCAAATATGTCCTTCAACTTTATTGGCAACTGTTGATCATTAATAATCGTTGCATGAGGTGAAACTAGGATTGAAGCTGCATCTGAGGTTGCCACACCAATTCGTTTCTCGCCATAATCAAAACCGATCCGTCGTCCTTGAGCTACCGGTTTAGTCATTTCCACACCTATCGTTATTTAATCTTTCCACTAATAACCTTAGTTATTTCCGCCATTGCTTTAACAATCGATCCCGAATCCGTGCCCCCACCTTGCGCAAAATCATCTTTTCCACCGCCACCGCCACCAAGAATTGTTGAACCAGTTTTAATTAGTTCTCCCGCCTTAATCCCTAACTTAATTGCCTCGGGAGAAACTGATGCCACTATAAGCGGTTTTGAGCTAACTACAGTTGCTAAAACAACTACCCCATCTTTGATTTTGCTTCTTAGATCCAAAGCAATACTTCTCATATCCTCAACTGAAATTTCATCTGCTAGCTGCTCGACTATTAAATTAATGCCACTCATTGCCTTTGCATTTTTTACCAAGCTCGCAGCACTTGCCATTGCTTTGGCCGATCTGACAGTGGAGAGTTCTTTCTCCATGCCTTTCATTTTTTCAATCAATTCAGATATGCGTTGTGGCAATTCCTCCGTACGAACACCTTTGATAATTTCAGTTAAGGAGTTAAGGAGTACATGCTCACGTGCTAGATATTGATAAGCATCATGCCCAACTAAAGCTTCAATTCGGCGAACACCAGCGCCGATAGAAGATTCTGAAAGTAGTTTTACTAAACCTAATTGCCCAGATCGACTCACATGGGTACCACCGCATAATTCTTTAGCCCAATCGCCAACACTTACCACTCGAACTTGATCCCCATATTTCTCACCAAATAATGCCATTGCTCCCATCGCCTTGGCAGCATCTTGTGACATAACTTCAGCATGTACTTGCAAGTCTGCTATCAATAATTCATTGACTCGACTTTCAACATCATTTAATACAGATGTTGGCACAGCTGCTGTGGAAGGAAAATCAAATCTAAATCTTCCCGGAGCATTCTCTGATCCTGCTTGGGTAGCTGTTTCACCTAACACTTCACGAAATGCTTTATGAACCATGTGGGTTGCAGTGTGTGCGCGAGATATCGCCAATCGACGTTCTAGATCAATTTCAGCCACAACCTGATCGCCATCTTTAACAACACCACTAACCACACTTCCACGATGAACAATTAATCCAGGTACTGGTGTTTGAACATCTTCTACTTGAATGATCGCGCCGCTGGCTAATTTAATTCTTCCGCCATCAGCTAGCTGCCCACCGCCTTCGGCATAAAACGGTGTTCTATCAAGAGTAATTTCAATCTCTGATCCTGCGTTTACTTCTTTGGCTTTTTTGCCATCAACAATTATTCCCGTTAATTTCGCCTCAGCCGAGATGTTTTCATAACCCACAAATTTAGTTGCGCCAGATTTATCTATGATCGCGCGGTATTCAGTTAAATCAGTATGTCCGCTTTTCTTAGCCTTCGAATCCGCTTTTGCCCGATCGCGCTGCTCATTCATTAATTTTCTAAAGCCTACTTCATCCACTCCTAAGCCCTGTTCGCGAGCCATTTCAAGAGTTAAATCAAAAGGGAATCCATATGTGTCATGTAATTTAAATGCAGTATCCGCCGACAAAGCGGTTGATTTAGATTTCTTTAATTGATCTGCAGCTAAATCAAAAATACTCGTACCACTCTTCAAGGTTTGAATAAAACTATCCTCTTCAGATTGAGTAACAGCTAATATTCGCTCAGAATCACTTACTAACTCTGGATATTGTGGTCCCATCGCTTTAATTGAACTTTTAACTAATTCTGACATAACTAAATCTTGTGAACCAAGTAAGCGCATATTTCTTATAGTTCTGCGCATCATTCTTCTTAAAACATATCCACGGCCTTCATTGCCTGGTGTGACACCATCTCCGATCAACATCATGGCGGTACGTGCATGGTCGGCCACCACTCTTAAAGACACATCATTCTTTTCATTTTTGCCATACACAACTTTGGTCAGCTCAGATGCTTTATCCAAAATAATTCTGGTTGTATCGATTTCATATATATTTTCAACACCTTGAAGTAGGGCAGCAGTTCGCTCAAGACCAAGACCAGTGTCAATATTCTTAGCCGGCAATTCACCAACAATAGGGAAAGAGTTCTTATCTCCACCTTCACCTCTAATATTTTGCATGAACACTAAGTTCCAAATTTCAAGATATCTATCTTCATCAGCGATTGGCCCACCTTCTTTGCCATAGGCACTGCCGCGATCAAAATAGATTTCAGAACAAGGACCACATGGACCAGGAACGCCCATCGACCAAAAATTATCCGCCATACCTCGTCGCTGAATGCGATCTTTAGGAACTCCAACTTGTTTTTCCCAAATCTGAGCTGCTTCATCATCATCTTGGTAAACAGTTACCCAAAGCTTGTCTTCACTAAATCCATACCCACCATCTGATGTGGATTTAGTTAACAACTCCCATGCAAGTGAAATAGCGCCTTCTTTGAAATAATCTCCAAAGGAAAAGTTTCCGCACATTTGGAAAAATGAAGCATGTCTGGTTGTTTTACCGACTTCGTCAATATCTAAAGTTCGAACACATTTTTGAACAGAGGTTGCGCGTTTATAAGGAGGTTTTACTTCGCCCAGGAAATATGGCTTGAAAGGAACCATCCCGGCATTAACAAGTAAAAGGTTTGGATCATCTGCAATTAATGATGCTGAGGGAACGACAGTATGTGGAAGTTTAAGCGAGTTATTTGATTCGAAAAATTTCAGCCATCTAGCGCGAATATCAGCGGAGTCCATAGTTACTCCTTCGCTTTACTTTTTTTCTTACCCTTTTTCTTAAGCTTTGCTGCAGTAACAATTGCAGCTGCTGCTTTCATCGCCATTGGGTTTTCATCTAAGAAGGATTCAGTTGCGCTAGAAAATTTCTTTGTTAAGTTTTCAATTGATTTACCGGCATTACTTAGACTCTTCAACGGGCTATTTATCATGGCCAAAGTTTTGGTGATTTCATCAATTAATCTTGATGCTCGAACCACTGTATATGCAACAGCCACTGCTATTACGGCAAGGGAGGATGCGGCAATTATCGTTGCAATTCCACCCGGACCCATATTGGGAAGAATGCCAAGATTCTTGCCAAGAAATATTTCGATGACAAGGGATTCAAGAATGCTGATATCCAAATCAACCAGCGTGACGATGTTGCCAAC
>OFRA01000023.1_pt1 | contig 38435 bp, 44 predicted proteins | sample 1543001 | NCBI WGS metagenome assembly OFRA01 (sample SAMN07774221, study PRJEB24372) | wastewater metagenome | isolation source: Lake Maggiore Verbania | place: Italy: Verbania | collected 2015-12 | reverse complement strand
CAAAAATTGAATTTAAATCTTTATTGATACTGCTCACAGTATTTTTTGTAATTTTCTGTGGTTATAGTAAAAGGCATTTTGTAAATTTCCTGATGAATATCTAAATTATTTTTAATTAATTCAATATGCTTTTTATAGATTTCTTGGGTATCGCACATTCCATCCAAAGGTCTTTTTGCGAAATCTTTTGTGTTTTCTTTATGGTATTGAAAATTATCTGGCCTATCTATAGAACCGCTTTGTTTGTGTCCAGCGACTTCCCCTTTGTCTGACCAATTAAAACAATATGATGGTGCGATATTTCTTTCCATGTGAAACTTGTTTTGTTTTTGAAAAATATCCATCCAATAAAGATGTTCTCCACCTCCTTGATGCGGCAAAAATCCAACAGATTTTAATTTTTCTAAATCGACCAAAATACTAGCTTCCATATTATTGTAAGCTAATTCAATCTGTCCATTTGGTCGCCAATACATACTGATCAAAGGTTTCCAAGACCAGATTTCTGGATTTTTTATAAACCCATCAACACATTGCCTAATATGCCAAGGCAAGAAAATATCATCATCATCCCAACAAATATAATGAGTTCCTTCAGCGTGAGTTAAACTATCTCTTCTAATGTCTCCAATATTTTTATAATCTTCGCCTGTTTGTAGGTTTGTATTATTATTTACTACTCTAATGTTTTTATCTAATAGATCTTCAGATAAAGTCATTGGGTATTGAGTGTCCGTGTTATAGATGATGAGTTCTTTTTCAACATCACAGTCTTGATTGAGAAAAAGTCTAATTGAGCGATTTACGCATGTAAATCTTCTATAAGTATTCATGATACAGGATATTTTCATAAGGATTCTTTTGCTTGTTTTAAAAGTTCTAATATTTTGTTTTCTGGCACTGATTTTTTAAAGTTTTCTATAATCGAAAGGATAAACGGATGATTCTCGTCTTTATATAATTCTAGCCATCCTATAAAATAGTTATAAATTCTATCATGTATTGATCTAGGATAAAAGATTCCATTGGGTCTTGCAAATCTATGTAGCCATCCGAAACTAGGCAAGCAAAGACACTTTCTACCATTTATTCGATACTTTTCATGTATGTACATTTCTTCTCCGCCGAAGCTTTTGAATTTTTCATTAAAGCCTAACCATTCAGAAGTTTTACAAGCAAAAAGACCTAAGCCCATCATTTTTATTTCAAAAGGTTCCGCCTTTAGATAGCTTTCCTTATCGCATTGCCAATAGCCGTAAAAATCATTCATCCAAACTTCTCTCATGTGCGTCGAAAAATTTATATTGTCGTCATTCCATAATGGGCCTTGAATCAAATCTTTACTATTAGGATTTTCTTCGAAAAATTTTAATAGATCTCTTATTGCGTTTTCTTTGAAGAGAACATGGCAATCCATACATATAGTATATTCACCTTTGGAATTTCTAAAAATTTCATTTCTAATTGATGTTCCTATTTTATTCTCAAAAGGTATATACCTACATTTAGTTAGTTGAGCAAATTTACGGACCTCTTCTCCATGTTTACTTTTGGGATTGTTATCTATAATTAAAATCTCAACCTTATCCCTTAAATCTTTTAAATGATATTCTATTAATGATTGAACAGAGAAATATACTCCATCAAAATCATCGTATGTCGCCATACCAATAGTTAATAACTTTTCACTCATTTTAAATTATTCTAAAGTAAAATGACAATACATATTTGCATAGTAATTTCCGTTAAAAGGAGTTTCTCTACCATGCAGACACAATGCTGATTCGTAATAAACGCATTCTCCAGATTCGATTATTACTTGATTTTTTTCTCCATAATGATCAACAATATCAAATAGCCAAGGTTCACCATCTAGATCAACACTCATATTCACGCTAATGTGATGAGTCTCTTTTCTGTCAGTATGCATTTTTAATGTAGCACCATTCTTGTAAAAACGTATACCATATACAATGCCATTTGGATCAATTTTCGCCCCAGACCAATCTGAGAGAGCTTGGTACATTTCTTCAAGTACTAGCTTTTTAATTTCAGGAAACCTATCTAACGATAAAAAATCAGTAGCAAACTCATGATTCTCTGATTTGATCCAATCTTTTAAACCTGCATTTTTAGTATCAGAATATTCTGACTCTCTTTCATGTTTGTGATTCTTTAAAGCTTCTTGAATTAAAGACCATGAACGTTCAGGAATCTTGGCTTTTAAAAAACCTTTTTCTGTAAATCTTGGGATATTCATTTTGAAGTATAATCTACTTTTACAGCTTTATTTTCAAAACCTTTGCCCATTTCATCAAAATGTTTAGCTCCTTTTCTTTTTTTAGAATAATCCTCTAGATAATTCTTTTTGACTGGGTCAATACCTCCAGCTTGAGCGGCTCTACGAGCACTCATTTCAGCACTGTAGTCTAACATATCTCCTACAGAACCTTTTTTAGAAGCTGTTCTTTCGACAAATTTTTGAGAATTGAATTCATCGGTTCTAGTGTCGATACTAGCATTGGGAGAGTAATATACTCTATCCCATTTAAAACCTGTTGAGTCAATAAATTCATGAACATCATTCATGCCCTGAAAGATGTCAACCTGCTCTTCTGTTTCAGGATTACGATAAGTGTAAAGTGGCATAACGATACTAAAGAAAAAGACGGGTTTTTCAACCCGTCTTTTTTAAGAATTTATTTTGGTAATTTAGGCATAGGAATCCATCTTTTTAAAGATTTATCATCTTCCATTTCCATTTCAAAATAAAAGTTATTTATTTTCCATTGGGCAACATTGAAGCATCATCGTACACCAACTCTCTCCATACTCATCCCAAACAGCAAGCGATAACCAAGGCCAACCAAAATCCCCAAGAATTTGAGTTCCGTCTCTCGGAGCTTTATCTGGATCAAACCAAGAGTCGGATGTTGAAAGTACTTTCATATTTACCTTACTTTGCTTAGGATCTGTTCAAGAGTCTTCTCGTATGTCAAGTCCTTGCCAAGAGCAAAACCTTTCTCATTAGAAGTTCCAACAAGCTTTTCGGCTTTTTTAAAAGCTTCAATTGCTTGATCTTCTGCCCAATCAAAGAATTCACCTTGATTGAATAACTGACCCTTAGAAAAGAATACTCCATCAACTGCTGGGATTGTTCCGCTAGGTTCAATCAAAACAGAATTTTCTGAAGTCGCCCAATCTTTGTGAGACGTTGCGTTTAAAACAACAGACCACTTACCAAGACATGTTGCGTTAAAGCTGGGAAGGTTCCAGCCCTCTGCTCCCGAAAGTCCTGTCAAATCAATATCAATTGCGTTGATAAAGTCATTGACTTCCTCATTACTTTTTAAGTAAGGTAAGAAATTAATATTATTATATTGCTTTCCTTCCAATACATTGCCAAGAATGTTTTTCATCTGATCCTCTTTAAAGAAAGGATTAGTGACACAACAACTCAAAAGATACTTTGGATTATTGCCATACTTCTTTAACCAAGTTTTAATGATTTTACCTGTATGTTTGCGGTGTTCGAATTTACCCATCAAACCAAAATGAATTCGATTCTGTAGATACTTCTTACCTGTTAACTTAAAGTCTTCATCAAAACCTAGCGTGAAAAGTTCCGTATTATCGCAACCAGCTTCTCGAAACTTATTTAAAGAATACTGAGAAGAAAAGAATGTTTTAGTCTGTAGACTGGTCAATGTCTTTTCAAAATCAGTAGGCTCAGAACACTCATAGAATGTAACGAGATGCTGATCGCGAGTCTTACGATTATCGCTTCCATTTAAGTGCCATAGCTTAATAGAAGGAATATCTTTCTTGAGAAATTTAAACCTTTGGTCAATGCTATTTTGCAACCAAGATGCGAATTCTGGATTCAACTTAAATGCAGAAGCGTCTATATTATTCCCTGTCGGGAACAGTCCAACTTCATAACCTTTCTTCCACATTTCGCGGAGAAGATTAATTGCTACATTTCCAAACGATAGGGAGTTAACTGGAGCTTCTACTAAGAACATAAATTAAAATGGAATATCGTCGTCAGCACCTACTGGGCTAGAATCTTGAGAGTTAGTTTTTGATGTCTTCTGCGGTGCTGGAGATTCTTGTTCTTCAGTTTCAGAACCTTCTTTATTTGTCTTTTCGAAACGAGGAAGGAAGTTGACACGATCAGCGGTGATAAAAATCTTGCTGACCTTTACCTTATCCTTGTTTTCATAATTATCAACCTGCAAGCGACCATCTACAGCAATATTAGAACCCTTCTTGAGAACTCGTCCACAAGTCTCTCCTTGTTTGTCCCATACATCTACATTGATATATAGAGTATCCCTATTTTTTTCATTATAGGCCATACGAAGAGATGTGATTGTCTTGCCAGTATTAGTTTGGCGAACTTCTGGATCAGCGACCAGATAACCTGCGAGGATTACTTTGTTAATCATATTTAAAATGTTTCTTTGTTTCTTTAATGAATCTTTTGTGAATGTTAATACAACCTTGTATTGACAAGTTTAATACCTTAGCTATTTGTTTCCAAGGTGTCAACTTATATCTTGCTCCATCTTTATAACGCATTTGAACTATTTTTCTTACGCGAGGATCTTCACTTTTTTCCGCTAAATCAAAAATCATTTTTAAGATCTCATCATCACAGAAATCCTTAATTTTATCCTTATCAAATAAAGATTCAGACTGCGAACTAATATCGCAATACTCGTATCTTTTAGATTGATTATAAATATTCAAACATTTCCATCTGATACTGTTACCAAGATAGGTGCTAAATTTTATCTCTTTATTCGGATCAAATTCTAAAGCCGCTTGATAAATGGCATAATCTTTCTCATCAATAATATCGTTTTTATTTACATTAGCTTTTTCAGAGATTGTCTGATTAACTATTTGTAAATAAATTCCAGAGTGTCTGGATATTAATTCTTTTAAACAAGACTCGTCCTTGTCTATTTTGATTTTTTCGATAAGGGATAAGTCATCCGCCATTTATTAATGTCCTCCATATTAAAGCAAGCCTCAAAAAAGGCGAAACAATAATCGGTTAAATTTTCTTTATGATCTTCTCCAAAAGTGTCCCATGTAAAACAAACAGATGCTTTCTTTTGCAATAAAGGGTCGTTCATAATCTCCTCGCTATTAGCTGGTAGAATGTATCCGTCTCCATTAACGCGAGTAATATGAATCAAGAGTCCGCCTTGATCGAGAATCCACTGAGCCTCATTGTTATAACGAATATCTGAGACGATAGAAATTGTATCGTCTTTCAGATTGTCAGTTAATTTTTCAATCCAGCAGTTAGGATTTAATTCGCGGCGAAGATGAGTGCCATAACTGACAAGAAATGGCCGAATGATTTGCTTTTCATTGTCATCCTGCGTAAAAGAATTAATCCCAATATTTTTAAGTAAAAAGGATTTAACTTCTTTTTTAAGCTCATCAGCCAAAGCATAACGTTTAGCCTTGACTCCGCACTTTTTAAAGATTTCTACAAATCCATTTGCTAGAGTATCTTTGCCGCTTCTTGCGACTCCTGAAATTCCAATGATCATAATTAAAATTGTTTATTACCATGCTTATATGCACGGGTTTTATTCATTTCGTTTTTTGCTACGATAGCTTCTGCCAATCTCCACCCACGCGCTTGAGCCATATCCATACAGCGAATAATTACATCAGCTAGTTCAGCTTCTGCTCCGCTAAATTCTGGAATCTTATCGTCAGGAGGATTACCGTGTCGTAGAGCTTCTAAAGCCTCAGAAGCTTCAGAATGAATCAAGGCAATAAGTTCGCCGTTGTTCCTTTCTTCATCCCACCAACCTTTGCTACATGCAACGTGATGCATCTCAAGGGCTAAATCGTTAAAACTAGATATAAATTGATCGTTCATTATTTATTAGATTGTATAAGTTCTTTAGCCATATCATGAAATCCTGCGTCAGCTAAAACCGTAGGCGAATAGATATACGAACAAGAATCATCGTTTTTATTTATTTCTTGGCAAGAAATCATCATACCTATATTAAAATGATTATCTTTCTTACAAGCACGGTCGACTGCTTCGGAAACAGCCAAAGCTGCTGCCTCAGATTCGTCTTCTGCGTTAATTACAGTCAACCAATCTGCGCTTTGACAGATGAACAGTTTTTTAAGGTTACTCTTTGAGATTATCATAAAAGGAAAAAGCTTCGAAGAAGCTATTTATGCGAAAGGAGATTTAAAGAAATTAGCATAAATTATTCTTAGCAATTTAGCGTTCGGATTTCAATAACGTTAGGGGTACGAGGGGCAGAACTCACTTCTTGCTTAGATTTCCCAGGAAAATCAAAAATTGTTGTTTAGAAAAGAATTTACGATATAAAGGTTATTGTCGTTGACATTGAAAAACAGATGTGTAATATAGTCGCCCTTATGAGTAAAAAACATTCCATTTTCGAAGAACAGATTTCTAGAAAACCTAACAGGTATCCTTGGACAGAACAGTTTATTGAAGCTATGCATAATGGCTTCTGGACAGACAAGGAATTTAATTTTAAATCTGACGTTCAACAGTTTAAAGTATCCCTTACAGATCAAGAAAGAGAAATTATTGTTCGCACTCTATCAGCAGTAGGACAGATTGAAGTTGCGGTTAAAACGTTTTGGGCTAAACTAGGAGAAAATTTGCCACATCCATCTCTGCAAGATTTAGGTTATGTAATGGCAAATGTAGAAGTTATTCATAATTCTGCTTACGAACGTCTCTTAAAAGTATTGGAGTTAGAGGATATTTTCGAAGAGAATCTTAAATTAGACTTTATTCAAGGCCGTGTAAAATATTTGCGCAAATATACTCACAGATTCTATAAAGATTCTAAGAAACAATATTTGTATGCTTTAATTCTTTTCACACTCTTTGTTGAAAATGCAAGTTTGTTTAGTCAGTTCTATGTTATTAATTGGTTCGCTCGTTTTAAAAACGTTTTAAAAGACACTGACCAACAGGTTAAATATACTCGTAATGAAGAGAATATCCATGGTCTTATCGGAATCAAAATTATTAACACAATTCGCGAAGAACATCCTGAACTGTTTGACGAAGAATTGGAAGAAAGAATTGCTAACGAAGCTCAGGAAGCTTACAAGGCAGAAAGCAAAATTATTGATTGGATGATCAATGATATGAACGAAGACGGTTTATCTGATTTAGTTCTAAAAGAGTTCATCAAGAATCGTATTAACTCGTCCCTTGAACAAATTGGATTCAAAAAGGCATTTGAGATAGATTCGGAGATTATTAAAACTACCCGCTGGTTCGACGAAGAATTGCACGGTAATAATATGACTGATTTTTTCCACAGCCGCCCAACGGAGTACGCCAAAAAGAACAAGAGTTTTGACGAAGACGATCTATTCTAATTAATAAAACTTATGAAACATAAATATTACTGGCTCAACAAAGATAGTCGCAAATTCTTATCAAGAGGTTATCTTGATGAGGGTGAAACGGCAGAACAAAGAGTCAAAAATATCGCTGATACAGCGGAGAAATTTCTCAATATTCAAGGTTTTGCGGAAAAGTTTGAAGATTATATGTCGAGAGGTTGGTATAGCCTATCGTCTCCAATTTGGAGTAATTTTGGAAGAGATAGAGGTCTTCCAATTTCTTGCTTCGGTTCCTATATCGCTGACCGTTTAGACGAGATTGCTGGAACCAAGATTGCAGAGGTATCAATGATGACAAAGACTGGCGGTGGAACTTCTGCTTATTTTGGAGCTTTAAGAGGTCGTGGCGCTCCTATTGCTAGCGGTGGCGAAAGCACTGGAAGTGTTCACTTTATGGAGCTTTACGAGAAACTCATGAATATCGTTTCTCAAGGCAATGTGCGTAGAGGAAGCTTTGCTGCTTATCTCCCTATTGATCATCCTGATATTGAAGAATTTTTAACCATTCGTGATTCAGGACATACTATCCAAGAAATGAGTATAGGCGTTTGCGTCAGTGACGACTTTATGAAAAAGATTGTTGATGGAGATAAGGCTGCTAGAAAAATCTGGGGAAAGGTAATCAAAAAGAGATTCGAAACGGGCTATCCTTATATTTTCTTTTCTGACAATGCAAACAATCAAGCTCCTCAAGTTTATAAAGATAAGGGTTTAAAAATTAACGCCTCAAATCTTTGTTCCGAGATTTTTCTTTCGAACAGTGAAGATGAGAGTTTTGTTTGCGACCTTTCTTCAATGAATCTGCTTCATTATGAAGAGTGGAAAGATACTGACGCTGTTGAAGTTCTTGTTTACTTTTTGGACGCAGTAATGAGCGAGTTTATCAGTAAAACTGAAAACATGAAATTCATGGATGCTCCTAGAAATTTCGCAATCAATCAAAGAGCCTTGGGAGTTGGAGTTTTAGGTTGGCACTCAGTCCTGCAAGAGAAGATGATTCCGTTTGAGAGCTTTCAAGCAAAGATGCTTAACAATCAAATCTGGCATAGTATTCGTAGTCGCGCAGATAAAGCTAGCCAAGAGTTGGCTTCTATCTTTGGTGAACCGCCGCTTCTTAAAGGATATGGTCGTCGCAATACGACAACACTTGCCGTTGCCCCAACAACTAGCTCAAGCTTTATTCTTGGCCAAGTCTCTCCCTCTATTGAACCTTTAAACAGTAACTACTTTGTTAAGAATTTAGCAAAAGGAAAGTTCACTTACAAAAACCCACATCTAGAAAACCTTCTGGAAACAAAGGATAAAAATACAGATGAAATTTGGAACAGTATTCTCTTAAAGGGAGGAAGTGTCCAACATCTTGATTTCTTATCGACAGAAGAGAAAGATGTGTTTAAGACGTTTGGAGAAATCTCTCAAAAAGAAATCATCATTCAAGCCGCTGCTCGTCAAAAGTATATTGATCAAGGTCAGTCTTTAAACATTATGATTCCTCCAGACACTTCTCCAAAAGACGTTAATCAATTAATGATTTTTGCTTGGGAGAACGGAATCAAATCGTTATACTATCAAAGAAGCGCAAATCCTAGTCAAGAGCTAGCTAGAAATATTCTCGCATGTTCTAGCTGTGAAGCTTAATAATTTTTAATATAAAGTTAATTTTTAAGTGTAAAAATATATTATGGAAGTAGATTTCTCTCAACAAATTACAGAAGCCAAAAATCGTTCTGGCGCAAAGAGTTCCTCACAAACTCCAGCAAAACCAGACGAGCGTAAAAAGGGATCTAAAATTAATGAGCCAGGCTCTGCTGGGACTACTCCAGATTCCAAAGAGAGAGCAAAAGAAAATCTTGAAAAAGAAGATGAAAAAGAAATCGTAAAAGCTGAAATAACTTTTAACGATAGAATCATCACTTCATTAAAGAAAAAAGCTGAAGAGCATAATTCTAAACACAGTAAAAAAGTAAGTGTCTCTCAATTAAAGAAAGTATATCGTCGCGGTCTTGGAGCTTTTAGTTCAAGCCATCGCCCTGGAAAAAGTCGTCAGCAATGGGCAATGGCGCGTGTGAATACATTTCTTAAAATGATGAGAGGTGATAAGGTTAAAGACTCTTATCGAGCCGCTGATGGAGATATTGCTAGAGGTGCAGAAGCTTTCGATCATGATCAAAGCTATTGCGATTTTGAAGAAATTGAATGGCAGTTAGCTCACATTAATTTAATTGAAGCTGGAGTATCAGAAGACGAGATGAATATCTTCAACGAAGATGTTGACTATACCGAAGCTGAGAAAAAAACTTTAAATAAACCTTTTCGTTTGCCTTCTGGCTCAAACAAGAAGTTTGGTGTTTATGTCAAGAATGATAAAGGTAATACTGTGATGGTTAAGTTTGGTGATCCTAATATGGAAATCAAGCGAGACGATCCTGAACGCCGTAAAAATTTTCGCGCCCGTCATCAGTGCGATACGAATGTTGGCCCTAAATATAAAGCCCGTTATTGGTCTTGCCGCTTTTGGAGCAAAAGCCCTGTTTCGAAAATGACAGCAGAAGAATTAGATAAACTAGATCCAATCGAAGCATTCTACATTAAACAAGAAGAAAGACTAACCTCTTTAGAAGACGGTGGTTTTGATGAAAACGAAATTCCTACTCAAGAAGAAATATTAGCTCTTGACCCTCTCCTTGATAATGTTTATTATATCGAAGAAGAGATTGGGGTTTAATTTAAAAAATAATATAGAAAACAAAACCCTGCTGCGTATCATTGCAGTAGAGTTTTATGTTTAGCATCTATCATTCCGCTTTTAACTTAATTAAACACGGCTTCACTGGCTGGCAACAGAGCATTCAAAACTCTTGTTTGTTTGCTGATGAGGTGGTTATCGCCGTTAATACATCAACAGATGGAACCAAAGAAGAGATCGAAAAGATTCTTCACTCATACAGTAATTGGAAAATAATCGAAACTAATTTTAGCTATCAAGATCCTTGGCTTGACGGTAAAATTAAAAATGAAGCGCTGCAAGCTTGCACTCAAGATTTTAAGATTCAACTCGATCTTGATGAGTATATTCCTCTTTGGCAGAAGCCAATGTGGGAAAATATGGCAATGCAATTAATGTTCTCTAATCAGCAATGCTTTAGTGTAGCTTCAGTTAATTTATATAAAGATTGGGAACATTTGTCTTCAATCAATCACAAGCAATATTTTCATAAAGGACAAGCATATCGCGCCCCATGCAAGCAGTCTCGTAAACCAGATGGAACTATCAATACATTAATTGGTGACGGTTGCGATCTTGTTGATCTTGAAGGTAATTACGTCAGCACGGCGTTTACCAATAATGTTAAAGAAGATTTAGAGAATGGACTAGCGCCTTTTGTTGTCCATTTTGGCTATGTGGATTTAGACTCTCGCCTCAAAAGAAATCATGAATTTTGGCATGAGCACTGGTATGTAGAGGGTGGTGGTCAAGATCCAGCGCATAAAATCCATATGAAACATGAGGATTTTGAATACCCTTATATTGAACATAAATTAAAACTATGATAGATGAATTATTAAATCAACTGAAGCCTTATGCCTTACCTTTTAAAATGGTAAGAGTTGGCAACCCTTTAAGAGATGGTGGCTACGGATTATATGAAAAATTTACATTAGAAAGCGATTCTGTTTACTCTTTTGGAGTTGGACAACTTCCAGAACAAGTTGAGTTTGATAGGCAGATGGCCTCATTAGGTAAAAAGGTTTATATGTATGATTATAGCGTAGACGGACCTCCTGTTAATCATGAAAATTTTGTCTTTCATAAAGAATTTGTATCATCTAAAAATGCTTATGAATTTTTAAAGATCAACGGAGATTTGGATAAAAAAAATCTTTTGGGGCAATTTGATATTGAACATCAAGAATATGAAATGTTCCTAAATGTAGAGGAAGATTTTTATAATCACTTTTCGCAACTTTGCGTGGAATTCCATGGTCTTTCAAATCCAACTGCTGAAAAAATTAATTGCTTTAAGTTATTGAATGAAAAATATTACATTTATCATATTCATGCAAATAACCATACAGACAATTTTGATGAAAGCGGCCAAGTACCTTCTGAATTGGAGATTTCTTTTTTAAGAAAAGATTTAGTTAAAGATATTAAACCTTATTTAGATAAACATCCAAGACCCATTTTAGGTATCGACAGACCTTGTTGTTTAGAGAGGCCAGAATATTATTTAAATTGGTGGTGTCAAGATTAATTTATTGTTGTAATGGAAAATATTATTTTCAATCATTATAGGTCGAAAAAAAATAAACGACCATTTTATGATTTCTCCAAAATTAAGGAGTCTAAAGAACTAGACTTAACTACTTTAAATATTGGGCTTGGAGATGCTATCGCTTTAACTTGTTTAACTCATCAATCAAGTAAAAAATTAAATATATTTTCTGGCAATAAACATTGGCAAACGCTTTGTAAATTTAATTCAGCTTTAAATCCAATTGGAGAGTCTAAAAATTATATTAGGACAGAACTGATTGAACTTTATGATGTCGGAAATGGCCATATAGATCAGAGGCTTCAAAGAACACTTGGATTACCAGTGCAGAGACTACCAAAGCCATATCTGCATCCAACTGCTCCTCTAAAAAAAGAAATAAAGTAGCGCTTCATTTTTCTACAGGAGTCTCCGCTTTTGATCTTCTCCAACATGGATTTGTTAACCCTCGTCAATTAGAAGATTGGGCGCAAAAAGAAATTCTTAAATTTATTGATGATTCAAATCTTGAATTTGTAGAGTTTGGTATGGAACAAAAATTTCAACACTCTAAGGTAAAAGATTTTACAAAAACATCTGTGGAGGATTCCATCAATGAAATGGCGACATGTGAGTATTTCATGGGTTTAAATAGCGGCTTTATGAGTGTCGCTGCTGCATTAGACTTAAAGAGTGTTATCATTGTTAATGTTCCAGATGTTAAAGATTTATATTTGCCAGTTATTCAAGAATGTAGCGCAGAAGATATGAATTGGCTTTACCCACAAAACGTTCATCTGCATCAAAATGGTGAAAATGAACTAGTCAAAAAACTATCAGTTGCCAATATCCAAAAGGCTTTTGATGGTGAAATTTATCCGTTTTGGAGTCATAAGTTTTTAGATTTAATTTTTTAATATGTATTCTCAAGTTTATCAAGATGAAGTAGCGCAGAGACTAATCGGCGGCACAGGTTTTTATGTAGACATTGGCGCTGGAGATGGATTTCACGATCCAAATGGCGGCAACTCCCTATTTCTAGAAGAGATTGGGTGGAATGGAATTCTAATTGAGGGTTGCCCAGTTAGAAGCTCATATTCAAAAAAATACAGAAAAGGAACATCTATTTGCGCACAAATTCCAGATGTGAAAATTATAGATATTCTCGATCAAAATAATTGTCCACTAATTATCGACTACGTTTCAATTGACATTGAACCAGTAAGTCTTTTAGGATTAAAAGAATTTCCGTTATCTAAATATCGTTTTAAATTCTTAACTTTCGAACATGATTTATATGTTAATCCAGAACAGAATATCAAAAATAAAAACGAATCTTTTGATATTTTAACCTCCCATGGTTATTATAGATTTGCGGAAGACGTAGCAATACCAACCAGCGAAACAGACTTTTTTGAAGATTGGTGGGTTGACTTAAGTTTCTTTCCAAAAGATTTTGTAGAAAAAAATTCTTTCAATAAAAAAACTGGTTTACACATCCTCAACAATTTAAAATAATGCATATTAAAAAACATCAAACCTGCCGAATTTGCGGAAACTCAAATCTAACAGAAGTTTTAGATTTAGGCTATCAACATATTCAAGGTGCGTTCAATCATCCAAACGCACCTTCTCCACCGCTGCGTAAAGTTTCCAATAGAATCGTCCGTTGCGATACAAGTAAAGACGAGAATGCTTGTGGCTTAATTCAAGCAGATGTTTCAGTATCTCCAGAGATACTTTACCGTAATTACTGGTATCAGTCTGGCATTAGTCAAACAATGAGGAATCATTTAAAATCTATTACAGAAGAAGCTCAAAAAATTACAGGTTTGAAAAACGGCCTTGTTATAGATATTGGATGCAATGATGGATCTTTGTTAAGAAACTATCCAAATAATTTTAGGAAGATTGGAATTGACCCATCTGATATTGCCGCTAAACAAGTTGATCTTGAAATCATTAATGATACATTTCCCACTAATAAATTAGAAGAATTTTCAGCATCAATCATCACTTCAATCGCTTGTTTTTATGATGTAAATGAACCTCACGATTTTGTTCGTTCTATTGAGCGTTTACTAAATAAAAAAGGAATCTGGATTTTTGAGATAGCCTACTTAAAGTCTATTATTGATCATTTAGCATTTGATCAGTTTTTGACAGAACACGCAGTCAACTATCATCTTGCTCCTATTGAGTTTTTACTTAAAGAGCACAATCTAAAGCTTTTTCGCGCTCATAAAACAAGCACTAATGGAGGCTCAATTATGTGTTATGTTTGTCGTGAAGATTTCGATCTTTATGATAAACCAGAATACAAAAGAGAGCTTAGAGAATTGAGATTCGAAGAATTTGACGCTTGTTTAGATGAGGACGATACATATATTACTTTTCGTAACAGAGTAAACAAAGCTCTTACTGATTTAAATAAATTTATTCATAATCTTTGTGAGCAAAAAAAGGTGGTTCATATTTACGGAGCTTCAACAAAACTCAATGTGCTTTTAGAGGCGTCTAAAATTACACACCTAATTAAATATGCGGCGGAGCGCAGTTTAGAAAAAGTTGGAGCAAGCACTCTTTCTGGAATTTCTATTATTAGCGAAGAAGATTCTCGCGCTATGCGACCCGACATGTATTTGGTTGGCCCATATCATTTTAAAGATGAAATCATTGCTCGCGAAAAACAATATCTAGATGATGGTGGAACATTAATTTTTCCATTACCACGCCTCTGTCTAGTTTCCAAAGATGGAGAAAAGTATTATGATTAAAGTATCTTTAGATGAAGCTGTTGTTTTCGATATGCTATCTATTCTTTTGATTAAAACAGAAAAGAGCAAAGATATGCAAAATACAAGAAACTACTTAAATTTTTTCGAAGACATAAAAGACTCTATTGGATTAAATAAGTTGCGCGAAGTGATGGACTCAGAAGAATTTGAAGATTTGAGAAAAGCAAATAATTCGGTATTTTCTGGTGTTGATTTAGCTAAGAAAGATCTTATTTCAGCTTCAAAACTTGATGCTTTAAATTATGAACGATTCTTGTGCAAGAAGAAAATTCAAGAAAAATTTTTTGAACATAAATTAAAAGAGCAAAAAATAGGATACTAATTTAATATATTATATGTCTAAAACAGTTATTGTAACAGGAATTTCAGGTATGGATGGATCTAATATGGTTGACTACCTGCTCCAAAATACGGATTGCAATGTAGTTGGAATCATTCGCCACCTTAGTAATGAGAATTGGAATAATTTCCGCCATAACATCGGAAACCCAAGATTCAAAACAGAAGAGGCCGATATTACAGATGCTCTTAATATTGATAGTCTAATTAGTAAATACAAGCCAAATTATTTTATTAATTTTGCAGGAGCAAGTTTCGTTGGAAATAGTTGGTCACAACCAATTATTCATATGAATACAAACGCAATGGCAGTTTTGTATATTCTTGAGGCCATCAAAAAACATTCGCCACTCACAAGATTTTACCAAGCAAATTCATCTGAAATGTTTGGAGATGTAAAATATTCGCCGCAGGATGAAAATCATCCGTTTAGTCCACGATCTGTTTATGGTGTAAGTAAAGTCGCAGCGCACTATCTTTGCAAGGTTTACAGGGAGAGTTATAATATTTTCGCTGTTTCTGGAACATTATTTAATCACGAAGGTACACGAAGGAATGAAGTTTTTGTAACTCGAAAAATTACAAAAGGAGTCGCCAGAATCAATTCAAGTATTTGCGCTGAAAAACCTTTTGAACCAATTAAACTCGGTAATCTTTCCGCCACCAGAGATTGGTCTGACTCAGAAGACTTCATTGAGGCTGTATGGTTAATGTTAAATAAAGAAGAACCTAAAGATTATTTGCTTTCTTCCAATGAAACTCATACTATTAGAGAGTTTGTGGAAAAGGCTTTTTTAGCCGCTGGTATCGAAGGCTCTTGGATTGGGGAGGGTTTAGATGAGAAATTTATTGTACCAAATTGGGTAAATGATATTTCTGGAATTAAATCAAATATACTTGTCGAAGTCGATCCAACGTTTTTTCGACCTTGTGAGGTTCAAAATTTATTTGGAAATTCAGACACAGCAAGAAAAGAGCTTAATTGGAATCCAAAAGTATCCTTTGATCAGCTTGTTAAAAAAATGGTTGATTGGGATATGAATAATTCTTGAAGTAGCTTATTTGAAATAATACATAATTTCTCTTGCAAAAATTTGCAAATCATGGATATTCAGTAAATCAACATCTGAATATAATTGTGTCGCAGAAAAAGCCAAATAAGAAACTTATAGTCTCTAAGTTTGTCGAAGTCCCTCTTAAATCAAAGAGGGAATTTTGGCAGCGCGAATATGTACTACTCAATCGTTTGATTGAGAGATATAGCATTGAATTTTTAAGAGATACTTCCTTTTCTTTAAAGGGGGACTCTTTAGCTATTCTGTTTGCGGATAAAATTCTCAAAGACTTGGATAATAGATTCAAGATTTACAACTCAGATGTGAAATTAAACGTCGATGAGATCGTACTTAAAGATGACCCCACCGTAGAGAAAAGAGAAGTGGCGAGAAAGATCAAAAACATTAAAGATTTTTTATATGAGAAAAACTAAAGAAACAAAAGAGCCAGAAGAAAATAAGAATAGCTCAAGCGATGTATTGCAAAGCTTTCTAAAGCAAAATTCAGAAGATCATTATAATTTCGAAGAAACAATTGACTATAAAGTTTCTAGCGGATCTCTTCAGTTAGACACTCAGCTTGGTGGCGGATTTGGCCCAGGACTTCATAGGTTTGTTGGAATGAACGAAGGCGGCAAGACTTCTGAAGCGTTAGAAGTTATGAAGAATTTTTTACTGGAATTGCCGAATTCAAAAGGTTTCTATATCAAAGCAGAGGGGCGTTTGTCTCCAGAAATGCAAAAACGTTCGGGCGTTAAATTTGTGTTTACTCCCGAAGAGTGGGTTGCTGGTACATGCTTCGTATTTGAAAGCAATATCTATGAAACAGTTGTAGATGCAATGCGTCAGCTAGTTTCAAAGAATGAAGAGAAAATTAAGTTCTGCTTCCTTCTTGATGCTGTAGATGGTTTGATTGCTAAAAACGATATGGATAAAACATTCGATGAAAGCGCCAAGGTTGCTGGCGGAGCAGTGATCGCCGCTACTTTCATGAAGAAGCTTTCTATCGCTTTAACTAAGAGGGGGCACATGGCGATCTTTATCTCTCAAGTCAGAGCAGACATTAAGCTCGATCCATATTCAAAAGCCCCAATTCGCCAAACATCTGCAACTGGAGGTAATGCTTTGCTGCACTTCGCTAACTGGATTTTAGAATTTGAGCCTCGCTACAAGGGAGACATTATCCTTCAAAACCCTAACGATAAATCTATTGATATTCAAAAGAATCCTCCTGTTGGGCATTGGGCTAAAGTTACTGTCAAGAAATCTCCAAACGAAAAAACCAACTTAACTATTCCATATCCTATTCGTTATGGAAGAAGCGGTGGAAAGTCTATTTGGATTGAAAAAGAAATCGTTGATCTTCTTTTAGCTTGGGAGTTGGTTATTAAAGGCGGAGCTTGGTATACCCCAAGTGAAGAATTCTTGTCCCTGCTTTCTGAAGCTGGTCTTCCACCTCTTGACAAAGTTCAAGGAGAAAATAATTTATTTAAAATCATCGAAGAAGACGAAAAACTTCTGAAATTCCTTGTATCGTATTTCAAGAAGCTCGTTCAAAATGAAATTTAAAAACTTATACGGCAAAGAAAAAAACTTAAAAAACGCTAAAGATTACCTCATTAATTGGAACACTAAAACCCGTAGTAAGTTCCAAGATGAGGTAAAGCGCTTTTTAAAACCCTATTGGTCAGAAGATTTTGTATTTGAAGAGTTTCGCATTGTGGATACTCGCATGACTTTTGACTTTTTTAATGCAAACAAAAAAATAGCTATAGAAGTTCAGGGAAGACAGCATACAAAATTTGTTCCATTCTTTCATAGCAGCAGGGCAAAATTTTTGCAACAATTAAAAAGAGACACTAAAAAGTTTGAGTTCTGCGAAATCAATAATATTAAATTGATTGAAATTTATGACGTTAAAGAATTAAATAAAGAATTTTTTGAATCTCAAGGAGTATATCTGTAATATAAAGTATGGCCATTAATGATCTGACTAAGCTTCCCAAATTTCACATGCCAGCAAATTTGATTGACCAACTCTATGAGTTGAGTGGCAGTGCTGACAAATATAAAGGCGTTATCCTTGCTTATATTTCTGAGGACGGAAATCCATTAGTATATGCCAAATACGATTCTCAAATTGTAGAGTTTGGCATGAGAAAAGTTTTGGAAAAATATTTAAACAATAGCGACGAAGAAGAGTTCATCACAAATAATGATGATATGGGTGAAGAAGGACTTGACGAAGAAGATGATTGAGAGTAGCGTATCATAAGCATGATATACTCTTACGAACTCGAAAAACAACTGCTGGCTGGTTTAATTAAGAACCCGCAAAACTATTTTGAAATCTCTGCGTTTATTAACGAGAAGGATTTCTATAGCGAAGACAACAGCATTAATAAAACAATTTTTACCATCGTTAGGCAAGCTTTAGAAGCTCACGAAGATATTGACGATGTTATTATTGCTCAACGAGTTCAGTCTCTTGGGCTTTCATTTGATGATATTTTAAATGTAGGAGAATATGTCAAGTCTCTTGGTATGAGAAAGGTAGCGGAAGGCGGCATTATTAAGACCGCTAAAGAATTGAAAAAATATACAATTCGACGCGAAATTTACGAGTCGTCACAGACTATCGCTCGTAAAATGAAAAACATGGCTCCAGAGAGTAGCTATGGAGAAATCATATCTGTGGCTGATAAAGAATACAATAGCCGCATTAATCAATATGAGGTTGGCAATGATACTCCAGAGAATATTTATGATGAAATGGAAGCTATCATTGAAGATCGCGGTAATAATCCAGTGACCGAATTCGGCATGATGGGGCCACATCCGAAGATCAATGATATGTACGGCTCCCTGCTCCGACCAGGAAATATCACTGTTATCGTAGCTCGTTCTGGCGTTGGTAAGACTCAGTTCTGTATGGACTACAGCACCAAAGTAAGTCTAAAGTATAATGTCCCAGTTCTTCATTTTGATAACGGAGAAATGAGCAAAGAGGAACTTGTTATGCGCCAGTGTTCGGCTCTTAGCGGCGTTCCCATGCATTTGATTGAAAGCGGACAGTGGCTACGAGCAGGTAGAGAAACAGTTGATAAAGTAAGGTCTGTATGGGCTAAGGTTAAGAATCTGCAATTTTATTATTATAATGTTGGCGGATTAGATGTTGATTCCATGATCAATACTTTAAAGAGGTTCTATTACTCTAAAGTTGGAAGAGGCAACCAAATGATTTTCAGCTTTGACTATATCAAAACCACATCTGATATGGGAGCCAATAAAACAGAATGGCAGACCGTTGGTGAAATGGTAGATAAGTTCAAGCGCTGCTTACAAAAAGATATTCTTTACGAAGGTGTTCCAATCATTCCAATGATTACGTCAGTGCAGTCTAATCGTTCTGGCATTACCAATAATCGTAACTCTCAAAATGTTATTGATGATGAAAGTATTGTTTCTCTTTCTGACCGAATTACTCAATTCTGTTCTCATATGTTTATTCTTAGAAATAAGACGACAGATGAAATTTTAAACGAAGGGGTGAGATTCGGAACTCATAAAATCATTAATGTTAAAGCTAGACATTTAGGAAAAGATGTGGCAGGGGCAGTTGAGGCAGTACGAGTAGGAGATGTGTTGAGAAAGAATTTCTGTAATTTGGAATTCAAGAATTTCTGCATCACTGAAAAAGGCGACTTGAGAGACATTGTAGAATTCAACGATATTGGAGAGGATACAGAACATAATGGGCGCAACACAGCACCAGACTTTGATGAACTCTGAAGATATAAAATCCGCTCTTGAGCAGATTGGTTATCGGTTAAAAGATTTCGGTAATCATTGGCGAACAGCGGCAATTTACCGTGGAGGAGATAACCAAACCTCTTTAAAAGTGTATAAGAATACAGGTGTATGGCAAGACTATGTATCTGGTTCGGATTCGATGCCGTTTCAAAAGTTAATTGAATTAACTTTAAAAACTAAAGATCCTAAAATAATCAAACAATACATTCGCGACTCAAGTGAGCCAACCGAATACGTTAAGAAAGAAACATTAGAAATGGAAAAAGTTTATCCAGAAGAATGTCTGCAAAGACTCTTCCCCAATTATTCTCTTTACCTCAAAAGGAATATTTCAGAAGAAACATTGAAAAAATATAAATGCGGATTAGCCAGTAATGGCCAAATGTATCAACGCATGGTTTTTCCAATCTTTAATTCCGATAGTCAAATCATTGGATTTAGCGGTAGAAAAATTAATGAGAACAATGATTTCCCCAAATGGAAACACATAGGAGTCAAGAGTCAATGGGTATACCCAGCATTCGTTCCTCAAGAAATAACTGTTGATCAGTCTATTGAAGAGAAGAAGGAAGTTATTTTGGTAGAGAGTATTGGAGATAGTCTTGCTTTAACTGAAGAGGGATACCCCAACAACCTTGTCACTTTTGGATTAGACTGCTCTCCAGCGCTTGTAAATTACTTGTGCTCTAAAGACTTGCGCAAGATCATTATCGCCACAAATAACGACGACGAGAAACAAAAGAATCATGGTAAAATCGCCGCCATGAAAAACTACATGAAACTATCTCAGTTTTTTGACTTTGATCAGTTATTTATTCAGTTGCCTTGGGCTAATGATTTTGGAGATATGAGACAAAAAGAAATGTCGTTTAAAGACTGGTATCAAGCTCCCAGTACTAGTCAGGAAGCAAAACTAAATGTTTACAAAGAATTCTGTCTAGAGAACCGTACTGCTTTTAACGATAAAAGACTGCAAAAATTTTTAAAGAAAATAGATAATTTTGGAATCTAAAAACAAAACAACCCTCTCTGCCAGTCGTATCAAAACAGCACAATCGTGTAGCTGGTTATACTGGTGCAAATACCATCTGAAGCTCCCAGATAAGAGTAATGATGGCGCTCGCAGAGGAAGCATTTGCCATTTAGTTTTTGAATGTCTTGGAGAAGATCGACATAAAAAACATTTTAATCTTGTCATTAAAAAGAGAGATATTTTTGCTAGCAAATCTATTGAAAGACTGGTCAGAAAACATGCAAAGAAAGAAGGTATTAGCGATGAAGCAAATATCAAAATGATTTGCGAAATGACTCTTGCTGGATTACAGCATGATTTTTATGGACTAGATCGCGGCAAGCCTACTGAAGCATTAAGCGAGCAAGACTTCGATATGAATATCGAAGAAGGAAATGTAAGCTATAAAATCAAAGGCTTCATTGATAAGCTCTTCTTATACAAGAAGAAAGGTTTAGCTATCATTCGTGACTTTAAAAGCAGTAAAGAAGTTTTCAAAGGCAAAGAGCTAGAAAACAATTTGCAAGACTTAATGTATGCTTTGGCTGTTAAGAAAAAATATCCAGAATACTCCCAAACTCAATCTGAGTTTTTGTTTCTAAAGTTTCTGCCAGAAGAGAAAGGCGTTATCAGAATGCCTATCTTGACTGATGAAGAACTATATGGATTTGAATTAGAGTTAACCGAAATTCAAAAATACCTAGATAACTTTGATTTAAAAACAGCGTTGTCTAATTTTGCAGCTAAACAAGATTACCCCAAAGACAACTCTTTCGGCGGACCTTTGCAATGTGGAAGAGCCACATCTAAAGGCCAATTAAAAAAGGATGGTAGCGTAATGTATCACTGCGCTTACAAGTTTGAATTTTATTATTATAAAATTAATGACTTACAAGGCAATATGGTATCATCTTGTTTTATTGACGCTTACGATGAATTCGTTAAAAAATATCCAGAAGATAAATTCTTGTATGAAATGATTCACTACAAAGGTTGTCCAGCTTTCAATAAAAGAGCTTGACGCGACAAGCGTATCATGTTAGCGTATAACATGATCCCCATCTTCAAATCAACATATAGTATCGGAAAGTCGATACTAACATTAGACGATCCTTCTAAAGTAAAAGAAGGAGGTTCTGATAGCATTCTAGCTATCGCCAAAGAAGAGAATTTAAACCAAATTGTTTTGGTAGAAGACTCTATGATCGGCTTCTTGAATGCACATACAAGATGCAAGGAAGTAGGAGTTCAATTAATTTTCGGTTTACGGATTGGATGCGTGAATCAGAGAACTCCAGAATTTTTAGAGTCGAATGATACGCTGCACAAAATCGTTCTCATGGGAAAGAATGACGCTGGCATCAAAGCTCTAACTAAAATTTATTCTATTGCGAATAAAGAATCGAAAGGTTTGGTTGATTGCGACTTGCTCAAACAATATTGGACAGATGATTTAAAGCTCTGTATTCCATTTTATGATTCATTCATTTACATGAATAATTTTATCGGTAGAAAGTGTGTGCCTAATTTTGGATTCACAAAACCGACTATCTTTATTGAAGATAACGATCTTCCGTTTGATCAGTTTATTCTTGAGAAAGCTTCTAAATACGCTCAAGAAAATGACCTGCATATCGAAAAAGTAAAATCTATCTATTACAAAAATAAAGAAGATTTTTCAGCTTGGCAAACTTATAAATGCCTATGCAATCGTACCTTTGGTAAAGAACGCTCTTTATCTAATCCAAACTTAGAGCATTGTGGAAGCGACTCGTTTTGCTGGGAATCTTATAAACAATATGAAGGATAATTTACTACGATTTAATTTCGGTCAAAAATACCTTGTCTTAGATACTGAGACAGAAGGTTTGAATCTTTGCCACACTCGACCTTGGCAAATTGCTTGGATCGAAGCTGTTGGCAAAAAGATCGTCAGCCGCCAAGAGAGATATATCTGGTGGGACGATTTAAAGGTAAGCGAGGAAGCTGCGCGAATCACTGGATTTAACTATGAGAAATATCGCTCACTAGCAAAGAGTCCAAAAGAAATCTTGAAAGAGTTTTTACCGCTTCTTAAAGATAAGAACACGAAAATCATTGGTCAGAATATTCTGGGATTTGATGTTTACATGATTAATTCATGGATGAAACATGCTGGTTTAGAAACAGACTATTCTTATGTGAAGAATATTCTCGACACAAAGGCTATTGCCATGTCTATTGCTAAGGGCGTTAAAACAGTAGATACAAACGACTTAATCTCTTGGCAGTACAGATGGCTGAATTATAGAGAGAAGGGAATTAAAACAAGCCAAGCTCACTTGCTTAAAACTTACGATATTCCGCATGATCCATCAAAACTTCATGATGCTCTTTACGATATTGAAATGACCTTTCAAATTTTCCAGAAACAGATTTATGACATTGAAATTTAATATGTTAAACGAATTCCAAAAATACGAAAGCCCAACACTCCCTGGTGTTAAACTCCCGCAAATCATTATCGAACAAAAATATTATGATACTTTAGGGATTCCGAATACCTCAAGCAATTACCAATTCTTGCGTAAGCTCTGTCATAAAGGAGTCCTTGATAAAGGTATTAATAAAAAAGAAAACGCTCAAATTTATTACGATAGAGTTAAAACTGAGCTAGAGCTTTTTGAAGAGTTGGGATTCATTGATTATGTCTTACTTAACTGGGACATTTTAAATTTCTGTCATGAAAACAATATTCCAACAGGGCCAGGTCGTGGAAGTGCTGCTGGTTCTCTTGTTCTTTATCTCATTCAAGTAACCAAGGTTGATCCAATCGAGTACGATCTTTATTTTGAGCGTTTCGTTTCCAAGAGTCGAGCTAAAAAGATTGTTGTTGGAGATGAGGTTTATCTTGACGGCTCCCTATTAGCAGATGTGGATAACGATATTGCTTATGAACGCCGACACGAAGTATTGTCGTTCATTGAGAAGAAATATTCTGGTAAGACTTGTAAAATTTTAACATTAAATACTCTCAGCAGTAAGCTATGCATTAAAGAATGCGGTAAGCTGGTTGGCGAAATGCCAGAATCTACAGTCAATGAAATTAGCGATTTGATTCCGAAGAAGTTTGGTAAGGTCGCTTCTTTAAAACAAGCGGTAGAAGAGAGCGAAAAGTTTAAAGAGTTCGCTGTTCAAAATCAGAGAGTATTTAAGATCGCCCAGAAACTAGAGGGTTTAATCAAGAACACTGGTGTTCATCCTTCTGGCATTGCCATCAGCCACTACTCTCTAGAGGATATAATGCCCCTTCAGACGACTTCTGAGGGTGATCTAGTGTCGGGATATGATATGAACGATGTGGCGAGCTTATGCGTCAAATTCGATATTCTAGGACTTAGAACACTGTCTGTAATTCAGGACGTTTGTTCGCAGATTGATTTAGATATTTTGTCCGTTGATTTAAAGGATAAAGATATTTACGACAACCTTCAACACATCATTACTCCTCAAGGTCTTTTCCAAATCGAAGCTGATACTAACTTTCATGTTTGCCAAAAGGTTAAGCCTAAAAATTTAGAACAGCTTTCTGCTGTAGTTGCTATTGCAAGACCTGGAGCTTTAGACTTCCTTAGTCGTTACACAAGATATGTAGAGACGGGAGAGTTTCAAAGCGTTCACCCATTCTTTGACGAGACTCTTCAATACACTGGAGGTATTCCGCTCTATCAAGAACAGCTTATGAAAATGGCCGTAAAGGTTGGATTCACTCTTGATGAGTCAGAACAGCTTCGTCGTATCGTTGGCAAAAAGAAAGTTGACCAAATGGGAGCTTGGCAGCAGAAGATTAAAGACAAGATCGAAGAAAACAAACTTGATCCTATTGTGGGAGATGTGCTTTGGAAAGTAGCCGAAGACTCTGCAAACTATTCCTTCAATAAATCACATTCGATCTCTTACGCTATTCTCGCTGCTTGGACTGTTTATCTTAAATTCAAATATCCTCAGAATTTCTTTTTGAGTCTTTTGAAGATGACGCAGTTTGAGCCAGACTCTTATGAAGAAATTAATAAGATCAGCCAAGAGTTAGCCTTGTTTAATATCAAACTGCTTCCGCCAGATCTGATCAAATCAAAAATCGACTTTTCTATTGAAGGAAAAAATATCAGATTTGGATTAAACAGTATCAAAGGTATTTCTGATAATACTATGAAAGGTTTAATGGAGTTCAGCAAAACAGAGCTATCTAATAAGTACGATGTATTCCAAGTCGCGAAACAAGTGGGATTAAATATTGGCAACCTCTCTGCTTTGATTCAGGCTGGAGTATTAAACAGCTTTTCAGAAGATAGATGCAGATTGGTTCTTGAAGCTCAAACTTTTAATATTCTCACAGATAGAGAAAAAAGACTTTTTGCATCTCTTGGAGATAAGTATAACTATGATATTCTGAACACTATTCATGATTCAGTAAAACAAAAATCAATCGGTGACGATTCAAAAGCCATCATGAGTGAAAAACGCTTCTCCACTTTTAAAGAGAAGTATGCAGGATACAGAGAGATTTACGACAAAAACATCAAGCATCCAAAATTCGCCAATTGGTTTTTTGAAACTAAATTACTTGGTTACTCTTATTCTCAGAATATCAGAGATATTTTTAAAGAAGACAGTGCTTCTAGATATGTTGACTGCTTAACGTTCAACGCTCTTGACATTAATGAGAACGTGCGTATGGTAGGAGTAGTGAAAGATTGCTACAGAAAGAAGAGTCAAAATGGAAACAAATACGCGAGAATTGAGCTATCTGACGAAAGCGGAAAGATCAAAGCTATGCTACTTGATTCTAATAGCAAAATGCGTCTTACTGAGTATCTTGAAAACGGTAATAAACTCCCCAAAGAAGAAAGTATCGTGATCATTACTGGCAAAAAGGGAGATGGAGTTCTTTTCATTGATAAAATGTCTATTTTAGATGAAAAGATTTATATGAAACTATCAGAAATTAAATAAGAGTGTAAAAAGATGAGGATGAAAAATTTCAACTTGACTCCACGGGTCAAAAAAGTTTTAGAAAGCGCACAACTAGACGCTGCACAAGCGAAGCATGAGCGTGTAAATTGCGCCCACTTATTCAAAGCTTTATTTAAAATTAATTATCCCCTATTCGATTCTATTTTTAAACCATATAAAATAGACTACGTTAATCTTTCTCAAAACATTATTCCTTTTGTAGAGGAGAATCATCCAGAATTCTTTAAGAAAAAGAACAGAGAAAAGCTATGGCATAACGAAGTCCAAGAAATTGTGAAATTCGCCAATCAAATTAGCGAAGAACTAAATCAAGAGTATATTGGGATAGAGCATTTCTTATATGCTTTGTTAACAACATCTCCCACAATCAGAGGATATTTAGATTACAAAAAAGTACCCTATGAAAATATCGCAGAGAGTTTGATTTCCCACTTAAAGCCTCAACCCAAAGAAGATGTGGAAGTTGAAGAAAGAGAAATGTCTGAATCAATAGAAACAAAAGAAGAGAATAAAACTAGGTATATTGAAAAATATTGCACGAATTTAAACGCTCTTGCAATGACTGATCGCGTTAACAATGTCTTTGGTAGAGATAAAGAGATTGAAGCTCTTATAGAAACTGTCTTGAGAAAGACAAAAAATAATGTTATTCTTATAGGAGATCCTGGAGTTGGTAAAACGGCGATTGTAGAAGGCTTGGCATCAAAGATAGTCAACGAACAAGTCACTTATTTGCTTGGAGGCAGAATCGTCGTTTCGCTAAACGTAGCCTCAATGGTTGCAGGAACAAAATATCGTGGACAATTTGAACAACGATTCCAAGGATTATTAGATGAACTTAAAAAAGACAAGCGTTATATTTTATTCATTGATGAAATTCACACAGTGATTGGCGCTGGTAGCGGAGAAGGATCGTTAGACGTAGCCAACATGATCAAACCGTCTTTAGCAAGAGGAGAAATCTGCTGTATTGGAGCGACGACTCATGCTGAGTATAAGAAATACTTTGAAAAAGATGGAGCACTAAAACGCCGCTTTGAAGCTATTAACATTGATGAGCCTACCAAAGAACAGACTAAACAAATCATGATGAGTTCTAAAAAGGGCTTTGAAGAGTTTCATGAAGTTTCTTTCTCAGAGGAAATGATTAATAATCTGATTTATCTCTGCGATAAATACATGCCTTACCGCAAATTCCCAGATAAAGCTTTTGATATTCTTGACACAATCAGTTCAAGAGTTAAAATCAAAAACTTTAAAATGCCACAATCTTTAGTCTCTTTAGAGAAGAAGATCAAAAGAGATTTAGAAAAAATGGATAGCAAAGCTGTTCGTGACAGATGTGAAGACATGATAGCTTCATATAGCGAGAAGCTTTTTGAATGGTCTAAGAAAGAAAAGAAAGCTGTTGCTATAACGTTAGACGATCTAATAACTGTCTTTTCAGATAAGTTAAAAATTAATAAGAATAAAATAGTAATCGCGCAAAACTCTGAAGATGAAGAGATTTCTAAAGTGATGAAAGAAAATGTCTTTGGCCAAGATGAGGCTATGGAAAAACTTTCAGATATTTTAATCTGTGCAAGGGCTGGTCTTAAAGATAAGAAAAAGCCGTTAGCTAAATTTTTGTTTATTGGACCAACTGGAGTTGGCAAAACTTGGACCGCCAAGTTACTTGCTGAAAAATTCTTTGGTAATGAAAAGCTACTGCTCAAACTTGATATGAGCGAGTATCAAGAAGCTAGCTCTATTAACAAACTGATTGGTTCCGCTATTGGATATATTGGATGTGAAGAAGGAGGCGTATTAACTGAGTTTGTTCGCAATCACCCAAACTGTGTTGTTTTATTCGATGAAATCGAAAAAGCCAATAGAGAAATAAATAGCATTCTTTTACAGATTATGGATGACGGTTATGTTACTGACAGCCTTGGTCGCCGCATTGATTTCACTAATACGATTATTATTCTTACTGGCAATATTGGGCAAGAAGAATCAGCGATGAAACCTTCTATGGGATTCAATTCTGTAGTCGAAAAACAAGAAGATGTTTACAAAAAAGCAGTGGAGAAATTCTTTAAACCAGAATTTCTAGGTAGACTTGATGAGGTTATTCCTTTCAAGAAGATTTCCAGCAAAGAGTTTCATAAAATCTTGGAAACAATGATTGGGAAAACAAAAGCCCTACTTTTAGAACAAGGACGCACGATTGAAATCGAAGAAGGAATCTTCGGTCTATTGCTTAAAATTATTGAGAAAGAAGGAAGTAACGCTAGAGCGATTCAAAAAATCTATCGCAAAAATTTTGAAATTAATTTAGCGAAATTCCTTTGTCAAGATAAGGCTCCGATTATTTCTGCAAAAATAAATCAAAATGAAGTAATTTTCCAAGCGGAACAACGTACTAATTAAGTAATGAATACTTCTAATAATACCCGTCAAAATCAGATTGTTAATGCTATGCGTTCCAGCGGTGGACGTTTCTTTGGCTTGACTACTACACAAGGTGCATCTGTTAATGGTCGTTTTGTCAGCGAAAGCGCAAAATACATTAATGTTTATGACCGTCATAATAACGAACATCGAAAGATTGCTAAGTCTAGCTTGGCAAGCCTACGTCTTGGATCTACAGTGATCTAATGTTTCAAATAAACAACCTGAATTAATCAATAAACCCGTCGAATTAGACGGGTTTATTTTTATTATATGTATGGCAAGAATTACAAATCTTTTTAGAGATAGGCTATATGTATTTAGCTCTGCTCCAGAAATTTATGAAAACGAACAAATAATTATTTCTGACATCTTTGAAAAAGAAGGTTTAGAAAAGCCTAAGACATTAAGATTCTTAAATGCTAATGTTAATAATGATTTATTTTTAATCACTAATAGTGATGGACAATTTTGCGTAAAGCTATCTCTAGATAAGAACAACTCTAAATTAAAAAAAGAGTTTGACATCTTAAAAAATAATATCAATAGAAAAATAACTTCGTTCCCAGTGGCCCACGGAGTCTTGGAAAATATGGACTGTATTGAATACAGTATTGTGGGATATTTGCCGATGCCTAATTTATATGATTTTGGACTAGCGCCAATTCTAGAATCCGAAAACTCTATCCCTTACTTTATTGAAAATTTAGCTCGTTTTGATAAAGCTCATGTAGAACAAACAGCAAGCGATCACTTTGATAAATATTTAAATTTTGATATTTTAAATATTCCAGATGTGGATGTGAAATGGATTGAAAATCATACCCAAATTAGAGACATTGTCAAAAATCAAGTCTTATATTTACAAAAGATTATTAAAGAAAAATTACCAATTGCCGATCTTTTTGCCAATGATTTTTGCCACGGAGAATTAAACTATTCAACAATTTTACCATTTGGAGAACAATTGCACGCTATCAATTTTGAGAATTCCTATATTGGAGATAAACTCTTTGAACTATGCTGTTTAAGGTATGAACTTTTCTATACAGAAAAAATGGAAAAAGAATTTATTAGTAAAATTGAAAAAATTAATGGCGAACCTTATTCCTTTGAAAAAATGAAAAAGACCAAAGAGCTTGCTTCTTATTTTAGTCTATTAAAAATTATGGTAGATTATTTAACTGAAGTGTATATTCTCAAAGGCTCGCGTGAAAATAAAATTATTCATTGCGCTTTTAAACTTAGTAAAAATTACGACTCCTTTTATCAGCTTCCTGATTTCGATAAAAAACTTAAACCCTTAGCTGAATTTTTTGTAGAAAGTGTAATTTAACTGTGTATGTCATCAATTTTTGTTTTAGATCAAACAGCGAACGTAATCGACCAAACTATAAATACCGCTTATAGTGGTTTAGTATTAGCTGGAACAGGTTTAGTTCGAACCACTGGAGATCAGAATATTTCTGGCAAAAAGACGTTTCATGGAGCAGTGGATTTCACTGGTTCTCCAATTAATTTTACTGGGGTTTCTAGCTTTATTCCTTTTTCTGACGCATCGACAGATATTGGATCAGCTACTAAAAGGTTTAAAACAGGCTACTTTTCTGGAGTAACTGGATTTAACGGTTACTTTCAAAATTTAACGGTAGAAAATTTAACTTCATTAGTGATTCCTTCGCTAGTTGGCGTGACGGGAAGAGATATGACATTAAGTGGAATTACTAATATTGCATCAGGTAACATATCAGGCAATTTAGGAGTTACTGGAACTTTGTTAGTTAGGGGAGTAACAACATTATCTGGTAACGTTTCTTTTTTAGGAACAGTTCTGTCCACTGGGAATAAAACATTTTCTGGTGTTTTAAATCAATCTGGGAACGTTAACATATATGGGCAAACCTTAATATCTGGAAACTCTAGTTTTACTGGTAATGTTAATGTTACGGGAAATATATTTCTCAGAGGCAATCAAAACATTACTGGTAAATTTATTCATACTGGCGAGCATTTTATTAATTCTAATAATAGCAACTTTACCTTTACTGGTGAAGGAGCTAATCACGCATTTACAGTGTATGCTCCCGCATATTTACAAGGAACCATGTATCATGGAACCCCAGCTAATCCAATGAATTTATTTAGAAATGGGAATAGCACCTCTACTGGTAATATTTGGAATACAGGTGACATTTCAAATACAGGATCTTTTGAAAATATTGGAACATTTAATCTGTACGGCAGTGCTACTATTAATACTGGAACTTCCATTAATTTTAATGCAAATCCAAAATTTAATTCTGGCATTTCTTGTAGCGGAAATTTAATTACTCCAAGTATTAGAATTAATCCTAATTTAGTTTCCTCTCCTAGCGGTGGAGCAATTGAATATAGTAGGGGTCAGTTCTTTGCAACTAATGAATTAACTGGAACTCCTACTAGAGCATTAATTAATCAAACTTATTCTTATGTTGCTCCAGATAACTTTGTGCTTCAGTTTCAAACAGGTGGGGGTGGGACAGGTATTTTAGGATCTACAGGAATTTATTTAAGCACTGGAATATATGATATAAAATATAATTTTACTCTTAGAAAAGGCAATGCGCCACTTTTTAGTTTAGGATTAACTGGAGATGGAACGCAATTCTTTAATTATCGCAACGGTTTATTTAGCCAAAGAGGTTCTGATGGAGCTATTGATTCAGAGAAAATTATAACTGGCAATTCTCTTAATCCATCTCTAGCAATTTCAGGAACCTCAACCATTGTTATTGCGGCAGGCGCTCCCACAAGATACGAATTTAATTCAGTCATTAATATTACTGGTAGTCAAATGAAAATTAGACCATTTATTCATTCATCTACATCATCAACTTCTGGAGCTATAACTGGAATTAATTTCGATATGAGAGTCACTACCTTATCAACTGGCTCTGGCATTAATCAGCCCACATTCAATGGCCCTTGGTCAGCCTCTTAACATATGGCATATCTCAACCATAATATTCCAACAATTACTTGCTTAATCCGAAACGAATATTTATTTAACCATGAAAAAGGTCATGGAGAATACACTCCAACCGATGTTCATTCTGTAGCATCAATAGAAAAGAGAGTTCCATTATTTGAATCATACCTTAACAACGGAGTAAATTGGACTCGTCGCCCAATCACTGCGTTTTGTTGGAAGCCTTGTGATCCAGTGCCTTTACAGCACGCAATGTATTGGGACTGCTTTAGTCCCTACGTTGACGTTCAAGTGCGTCAAAGGCTCAAAGGATTGAGAGCAAAGCTAGTCACGCCATCCAATACCAAAGAGTGTGGCGAATATATGTTTACTATGGATTGGTCATGGGAGAATAAAGCAATGCTGGACACTAATTTCAGCGAAACCCCAGAACATAAATGCGCCCATTTCTTTAAAATGGATAATGGCAATTTCTATGCTTATCCAAACAATAGAATTATCTGGCATGATGATGCTTGGGTTTACGAACCTATTGAAAAAAATCCAGGATATAAAATTGATTTAAATGTATATTCTGTAGAGAACAAAAGAAATAAGTTCACTGATTATAGTTATTTTACAGAATTTTCAGATGCGCCAATCCATCATCCAGAGCCTCAACTTGCCACAGTGCAAACTAGCGCCATCAAAAATACCTAACGCTGGAGTAGGGGTTTTTGCTTTAACAACTATCCCTGAAGGATACCCTATATTTGGCCCCAAAGGATTCTCTCATTTTATTGAGTGGAAAGAAATAGAAAACTGCGATTTCTCAGTTAAGAAACATGTCAGGGATGTTTGCCACTCTAATGAGGTTGGCTTTTGGATAGACGGCCACTTAGACAGAATAGACATGAGCTATTACGTCAACCATTCGGAATTGCCGAATTTATGGCATGACGAAACAGCAGATATTTACTACACTGATCGAGACATTAAACAAGGAGAAGAACTCTATTGCTTTTATCCAATAGAGGAGAGAGATTGGGTTTCTGTTTCCACATTAAATAGCTGATCATTGGGATTTGCAGTTTTAAAAAATAAAATTGCAACCTCTTCTGATTCAGTCCATATCCATCCCTCTACTGGATATTCATAAGAGTCTTTATTCGCAGCTATCAATACATAATTTGGCCCCTCTACAATGTTTGGAGCATAGAGCATTTCGGAGCCGTCTTTTTTATAAAATCCTGAGTTGTTCATAATAAATTATCCTGTAACTGCCCAGCCCTTGAGAACTGCTCTGTATGTTTGAAGAGCACGGAAAGAAAGGGTTTGCGCTGAACCTCCAGCCATTGGCCTAGACATTGTGACGCTAGTATTTGGGACAATACTCACAATTGTTGAATTGTATTTCACTGTTCCAGAGCCGTTTGTTGTTAATGGCAACGCTGCGCCACCAACAGAGGCGGCAACTTGGAAAGTATTTGTAGAAGCTCCCACAACAAAATAAATAGTATTAATAACAATACCTGTTGTAGTGGTAATCGCGGAGAATGAAACCTCATCTCCATCGCTTAAACCGTGATTATTTAAATTTACCAAATCACCAACGTCTGTAAATGTGACTGATCTACCCGTTGTAAGGCTTGTGTTTACTCCTGACACTTGCATACCAACAGCTAAGCCAGTAGTGCTTGCCATTGTTATTGTTACTGAACCGTCTGCTGGTGTTCCTGTTAACGATACAGGAGTGGGCGCTCCCCAATTGCCTGTGATAGTTATTGTTTGACTTGTTCCAATTCCTAAGTTTGTGAAAATTGTTTCTAATTCTGTTTGGGAGATTTTGCAACCAGAGTAGCTGATACTAAATTTAACTCCAGTAATTAAACTTCTTGTTAAAGAAGGGCAGGTTAGAAACATATTAGCAAAACCACCAGTTGTGACATTAGTTAAATTTAACGCTGGCACAGTAGTTAATTTTGAGCATCCATTAAAAAGATTAGTTGCGCTTGTAACTAAAGAAGTATTAATTAAAGGTATTGTTTCTAAATTAGAGCAAGATTGAAAAAAACTAGCAATATTTGTCGCGAGAGAAGTATCGAAAAGAGGCACTGTCTTTAAACCAGTGCAGCCCTGAATATATGAAAGAAAAATTGCGTTGGTACCTAAGGAAATATTAGGCATGTTTTTTACCGATACGCATCCAAAAAATACACTGCTAGCATTACCACAACCCACTAATGAAAACGTTGGAATGCTTTGTAATGATACGCAACCACTAAACATGTTTGTTGGATTACTCACTTTTCTCAAATCGAATAACGGAACATTTTTCAATGAAACGCATGTATCAAACATATTAGCGGCTGTCAATGCATTAGAAGTGTCCAATAAAGGCACTTTTTTTAAACTTGTACAACTTAAAAACATACTGTTAAAAGAAGTAGCTGACGATGTATTCCATAAAGGAATAGTTTCGAGACTTCGACACTCTTGAAAACAATTGGCAAAAGTGGTTACACTCCTTGTGTTAAAAAGAGGAACTGTTTTTAAACTATGACATCTTAAAAAAGTGTTACTAAAACTAGTTACATTAATAGTATTAAAAAGAGGAATCACTCTTAAATCAAAACACGAACCAAATGCAGACGCAAAACTTGTCACTAAAGACGTATTAAAAAGAGGAACGCTTTTTAGTTTAGAGCAGTTGAAAAAAGCAGTTGAAAAAGTAGTAACTCTTGACGTATTAAAAAGCGGAACGGATTGCAATAAATTGCATTCTCGAAAAGCTTCTGTTAAGTTTGTAACATTTTCTCCTATGCCACTTAAATCCAAGTTCTCCAAACAAATACACCCATAAAATAGCGAACTCATTGTATTAAGAGAAGCTGCATTTTTAATAACGCAGCTTTGCAATGAGCGCGGTATAGGAGCAGTTATTCCACCCAATGTTATAGAAGTGGCACTAGGAAGTGCTAATTGTATTTCTAAATAAGGTGCTGCAAAAGTTGTATTTGCAGATGCCGTTAAACTGGGATGGATAGCTTTAAGGTTAACTGTCGTCAAATTTTGACCACTCTGAGGAGTGATGGTCGCTATAGCTTGTCTATATCCTAACGAAGAATCTGTACCTGATAATGCTGCGTACGAGTATTCGTGATTTGACTGAACGCCAGAAGAGATATTTTCAACAACCCCATCGCCCCAATCTACCGTATAGTTTCCAGCGCAGTTAAAAGAGCAAAAATTAGAACCCTGCTCATAAACAGCTATTAGTATATTTATTTTATGATCTGCGGAAGTGATTGATGGCATTGTCAACCAATCTGAAGGGCGTACCCAAGGATCAGGATAAAGATTTCCAAGAGAACTTTTAGATAAGCCGTTTCTGTCCTTCTTGTTTAAAGAGGCTTTTCTAAATTCATTTTGACTAACTTTAGGAGAATATCTTAAACTCATAATTAAGGAAGAATTCTATTAACATATCCATATATATTAACACCGCTTTGATACCCAGATGGCACTGACCCATATATATTAGAAGCATTTGATCCATCGCCTTGCAAAACGAAACCTGGAATAATTAAAGTATGACCAGCGTAAGCTTCAACGTTTAATGTGGAAGCGTCTCCAGAAATTCCAGAACCGCCAAAACGAGTTGTGAGTAAACAATCTAAGGCTGTTGGATTAGTCGCATAAAGCCATACTTCATCTATAGTTCCTGTTGATGTGGGAGTTTGATGTAGCAATGTTCCAGAAATTCCTGTTTGAGTTACAACAATTGATTTGCCAAAAGAACTGGCCGATAATGGTATTTTAGTATAGGTTGGCATATTTTAAATAAATAGAGATAAACCAATAATTAAATTGGCATCATTGGGTTGAGTAGTAATTGATTCTCCGCTTAACAAGACTCCCGTGCCAGCAACAGTTGGGCGAGAAAAGAAATTCTTAACGCCCGAAATATTTTGATTACCAGTGAGAGATACAACGGAACTGCTTATAGCAAAGCTGCCAGTTGCAGATTGCAAAGCGTATCTGCCATCAGCCGCGCCAGTAGTAAGAAACGCTCCAGTTTGGCTTGGTCTTACGACATCACCTGTAACAAATTGACCTGTAGATCCAGTAGAAACAAATTGACCAGTTTGAGAGGTTGTTATGAAACTTCCTGTTTCTGATTTGTTGACGTAACCCGTAAGATAACCAGTAGTACTAATATAAGTGCCAGATGGGACTGATATTGGCTGAATAAGTATTTTATTAGAATCTACCGCTCTAGCCTCAATAACATAGCCAACGCCAGAAAAACCGCTACCATGGGGCATTAATAATGTTGGCCCTGATGAAGAAAAGTTTATGGACGCACCAGAATTTGGGATGACAAATCTAGCCCAAAAGGCATCCGAGTAAGCTCCGCTGAAATTAATTATGTTGGTTAAGTTAGGCAGCGCTGCATTAACAGTTATTCCATTGAGATCGTTTTCGGTTATGTTAATCGTTTCCCCATATATATATTCATTATAGGCTAAAATATTCCACTCCCTCAAGTCTCCTTCAAGACTTAATGCTGTAACATAAGTAAAGTTTTTTATACCCGTAATATTTTGATTGCCAGTAAGTAATACAGCGGAAGCTTTATCAACAAAATTGCCAGTATTAGAGGGTCTAACAACTGCACCTTGAACATATCCAGCAGGATTAGCAGAGTATGGGTAAAATGTTCCAGACAAATATCCTGTTTGATTTTTGTTAACGTAACCAGTTAAATCTCCAGTTGTGGCATAATAAGAAGACAATGAATCATAAGACCCAGGAGCGTGACTAGGAGCATGTGGCGGATAACTAGTTGCTGGCCCAATAGAAATAGAATTAGGCGGCAAAATATTTGCCGCAATTGTTTCTGCTGGATTAATAACAATAGAAATATCAGCCATTACTCATAACCTCCCCCAACAACATCAACGTCTCCATAAAGAAGCATCACAGGGCAACCGCTATTGGGAGGATAAATAAAAACCTCTTGTTGGTAAGCGTCTCTTGATAGAGTGTTTGTTTGAGTCGCAGATAGAGAAACATTCAAAATTCCAGAACCAGTACTTAATATATTGGTTGTAAAATTAGGACCAAACGACCCATCCCATTTACGGCGCAAATATCCAGAAGCAGAGTATCCTGATAAGGTATACTCCCCAGAGGAAGTGCTCAAATCAATAGAATAAGAATAACAAGCTCCTCTGTCGATTGCACTTGAACCTGTTAAATTATAAACTGTAGCTCCCATATATCATTAAATTACACTTGAATTCTTAATTAAATAATCTTTAAACTTGGATTTTGGATTGGAACAACAATATTTTCGCCGTCTCCAGAATAAAAATAATAATTTGGACTCTCATATACTGCTGGAATACAAATGTCAGTATCGTCATATTCGCCCCCATCAAATAAAAGATTGTAAGTTTCAGCGTCTTCAGATTTATAAACTGGAGAAGATGAAACTATTTTAACTATTGGATAAATAAATTCTGCTGTCATATTATTCGACTCCTATATTTTGGGTTGAAGTTGTGTAATCTGATTCTCCGTAAGCCACCATATAATAGAAATAATAGTTTGGAGTTCCAGAGCCACCACCTAATACACTAGAGTCGTTATATGTATAATCGTTTCCATTATAAATCTGGTTATAAGTTACATCATCTTCTGATTGGAAAATGCCGTAACCACTAGCGTTTGCAGCAGCGCTCCAATCTACGTTAACTGATGGTCCAGAACCAGTAGCCAACGTGAACGAAAATGGTCCAACAGTAGGTGGAGTTGGCGAAGGTGTCGGCGGCGGTGTTGGCGAAGGTGAAGGCGTTGGCGAAGGCCCTGGTGGAGGCGTTGGCGAAGGTGTCGGTGAAGGTGGCAAACAAGTATTTAAATTATCAACAATTCCTTCGCTATTTACATGCCAAATTGAAGAGCCATTAGAATAATAACCTTGTGGAGCTATGTCCTGATAAAGCATATATGGATTATTATATAAACGCGCATTATAAAGTTCCGAAGGAGTTTCGCCGCTATTATAATAATAATAAGCGCTTCTTGGTTCAATACTGCACGATTCTTGTTCTAAAAATTCATTATATCCTAAATTAATAGAAAAACTTGTGGGTAATGGGGCAATCCAACCAGTTAATAAAACTCTTCCCCATGAATTCTCTCCAGTAGCAGCGTAAAAATATTGACCATCTACCGAGAAATCCCCAACAGATCCAATATCTCCAGTATAAACAGGTGGCAATACAAATTTACAAAGACGATCTGCTGGAAGAATCTTTTTCCATTGACCAGATTGAACTAAATACAAATCTTGCCCAGAACTCCCTGTTTGATAAATCAGGCCACCGTCTCGCTCATTATTTTGAGGAGATGATAATCCAGAAAAATACAATCCAGTTCTATCTTCAAAATTTAAGATTGGAGGAACACCATAGCCATAATTTAATAATTCTAATTCAGTTTTTAAATAGCCAGAAACTCCACCAGAGTAAATAAAACCATTACCAAAATCATCATAAGGAACAAATTGATAATAAATATTAGTATTATTTGGTATTTCACTAGCGAATAATGATAAATTCTGAACGCCAGCATTATTTAAAAATGCGACATTCTTAAAAAGGGAATATCCATCAGTAGAATATGCGTTTCCTATGCTAGCGCCAGTATAAATATCAACGCTTCTAGTAATATAGTTCGTAACAGATTGATCGTCGAAAGTTAAGCTAAAATTAATTTGTCCAGTTACTCCAGAATAAAAATCTTGAACATCAACAGAAGTAATTCTTGCTGGAATATGATATACTGTAGCAAGAACTGAATTTTCTAAATCTTCGTTTTTTACATTAATTAATAAATTATAATATCTTTGCGCTCCTGAAGAACGAAATAATTCAGCATTTTTAGTTTGTGAAAAAATAAAGTTTAAAACTTGCTGGTCAACAGCAAAATCTCCAGATACAGAATAAGGATCTATATTATTAACTGTAGCTCCAGTTTTATAAAGAGAAACTCTATAAGAGAAATCGGCTTTTTGTTGAGCGAGCTGTAGTTCATTATTGATACTATTATCGTAAATATCTTTATACTCAAAAGTGAATGATGCGTCTTTTGTTTGAGAAATTAAAAATGCTGTTCCTGTTCCTACTGGAGAGTCAGAAGGAAAAAAAGAATTAATTGGCGCTGGATATTCAGGTAAAGACGCAGGAGGCGTTGGCGCTGGCGTTGGCGAAGGCGTTGGTGCTGGCGTTGGTGCTGGCGTTGGTGCTGGCGTTG